>Ga0209373_10001513_pt1 | contig 26812 bp, 21 predicted proteins | sample Higcelweek5metaG_FD_187173 | JGI IMG/M metagenome (GOLD analysis project Ga0209373, IMG submission 187173) | Freshwater pond sediment microbial communities from the University of Edinburgh, under environmental carbon perturbations - High... | ecosystem: Environmental > Aquatic > Freshwater >... | reverse complement strand
TTCGAACAAAAGGCATGGCTGGGTTTACTCTTTTGCCTGATTGTTCATACATCAAAATTGATGCAAAGATATATAATAGGACAGATACACATCAGACATTTTTATGGTGGGCAAATCCTGCAGTAGCAGCTAATGATAATACACAGTCTGTTTTTCCACCAGATGTCCATGCTGTAATGGATCATGGAAAAAGGGCAGTTTCAAAATTTCCAATTGCTACAGGAACTTATTATAAACAGGACTATTCGGCAGGTGTTGACATTTCAAAATATAAGAATATCCCAGTTCCAACTTCCTACATGGCATATCAATCAAAATATGACTTTGTAGGCGGCTATGATTACGGTGTAAAAGCAGGAATACTGCATATTGCGGATCATCATATATCGCCAGGCAAGAAACAATGGACATGGGGCTGTGGAGAATTTGGGAAAGCATGGGATTGCAATCTGACAGATAACGATGGACCATACATAGAATTAATGACAGGCTGTTTTACTGATAACCAGCCAGACTTTACATGGCTTGCACCTTATGAGGAAAAAGTATTTACACAGTATTTCATGCCTTATAAAGAAGTGGGTATGGTAAAAAATGCGACAAAGGAAGCCGCGATTGGAGTAAATTATTTGGAACATGAGGTGCGATTTTTGATTTATGCAACGGCAGAATACCCGGATGCCAGAATTGTAGTTCGTAATAATAAACAAGAAATTCAATATCAGACAAGGACTATATTGTCTCCCAATGATATTTTTAAAGGCACTATTGCCGTTGATAAAACTATGGTGGAGGGACTTAGTATTACGGTATACGATAAACAGGAACATCAATTAGTAAAATATGTGCAGGAAAAAGAAGAAATTGAAAAGTTTCCAGAACCAGCAGAAGAAATTCCAATTCCGGCGGAAGTAAAAACAGTGGAAGATTTATATTTATATGGGCAGCATATTGAACAATATCGCCATGCAAGCTTTCAGGCAGAAGACTATTATATAGAAGGATTAAAGAGAGATGCCACTGATATGCGCATCAATAATGCTTATGGGAAATTGTTGATGAACAGAGGTAAATTCAAAGATGCAGAATCTTATTTAAAAGAGTCAATAAAGAAAGCAACTCGTTCAAATCCCAATCCATATGATGGAGAACCGCATTACAACTTGGGACTATGCTTGAAATATCAAAACAAGCTGAAGGAAGCATTTGACAGTTTTTATAAAGCAACGTGGAATGCAGCATTTCAAGCAGCGGGTTTCTATCAGCTGGCAAGTATTAGTGCAGAATATGGAAATTATGAAGAGGCACTGGAATTTTTAAAACGCTCTCTTATTTATAACGGCAATAACACAAAAGCAAGCACTTTAGCCTGTGCTTTATTAAGAAGGTTAGGAAGGATTTATGAAGCAATGCAAATTGCTCAAAATGTTTTAAAGATCGATAACTTGAATTATGGTGCAATGTATGAATCATCTTTATTAACAAATGATCAGGAAATCAAAAAAAAGTTTGCGTATAAGATGGGACAGAACTTTAACTGGTGTATTGAAGTGGCACTGGAGTATACAAGTGCAGGCTTATTTGAGGATGCAATTGCTATTCTAGAGTATTGCTTGGAAACTAAGGAGGATCATATCAGTCCGCTGATTTATTATCACTTGGCATATAATTTTGTTAAAATGCAAAACCAAAAGCAGGCTGAAGAATATTGGTATAAAGCCGCCACTGCATGTAGTGATTATTGCTTTCCACATAGACTTGAGGATTTGATTGTTTTGGAAAAAGCTTTGGAAAATCATCCGGAGGATGCTAGAGGCTGGTACTATATTGGAAATTTATGGTATGATAAGAAACAGTATCAAGAAGCAATTCTGGCATGGGAAGCGAGCGAAAAATGTGATGATGCATTTCCAATCACACATCGGAACTTAGCGCTTGCTTACTTTAACAAACTAAATGATAGTATACGTGCAAAAGAGGAGCTTGAAAAAGCCTTTTATTTAAACCAAGAGGATGCACGTGTATTCATGGAATTAGATCAGTTGTATAAAAAGATAGGACTATGTGTAGAAGAACGTAAAGAGAAAATGGAAAATCATTGGAACATCGTACAAAAAAGAGATGACATTTATCTTGAATATATTTCTCTTTGCAATTTCATGGGCGAGTATGGAAAAGCAATGCAGCTGATTGAACAACATCACTTTCATCCATGGGAGGGTGGAGAAGGCAGGGTACCAGCGCAATATGTCTATTGCCTAACTGGACTTGCAAAGGAGCAGCTTGAAAGACAGGATTATAACAAAGCAATCCAATATTTAGAGCGCGCAGTAATGTATCCTGAAAATTTAGGAGAAGGAAGATTGGCAGGAAATTACCAAAATGATGTTTATTATTTTCTTGGACTAGCATATCAGAAATCGGAGAGAGCAGAACAGGCAGAAAAATGCTTTGAGCAAGCGACAAAGGGTATTTCTGAGCCTGTAGGAATGATTTATTACAATGACCAACCGCCAGAAATGATTTTCTATCAAGGGCTTGCTTTACAGCAGCTTGGCAGGATTGAGGAAGCTTTCAGCAGATTTAATAAGCTGATAGATTATGGAGAAAGACACATATTTGATCATGTTAAAACGGAATACTTTGCGGTATCACTACCAGATTTACTAATCTTTGATGAGAATTTGGATAGTAAAAATAAGGTCCATTGTCTGTTCCTGATGGGGCTTGGTTATATTGGTAAAGAAGATTATAAGAAGGCGGAAAATTTTTTTATAGAAGCAGGTAAGTTAAATAATAATCATATGGGTATTCATATTCATCATTTGTTATTACAAAAAATAAGGAGCGTCACAATATGATTTTTCAATCTGAATATTTAGGTGAAAAAGCAATTATTGTAGAGAATGATTCTGTCCGTTGTATTGTATTGCCAAAGCATGGAGGTAAATTTGTTTCCATAAAATTTGAGGAGTTTGAGTTTTTATTTCAAAATCCAAAAGAAAAATTTAAGAGAGCAAATTTAAAAAGCCGATTTTGTGATTTTGAAGCTTGTGGATTTGATGATGCTTTTCCAAGTATTGACAGGGATGAAGTGGTTTTACATAATGGAGAGAACGTCTGCTATCCAGACCACGGTGAAATATGGACTTCTGATCTTTCTTATGATATTCGAAATAATACAGTTCATTTAGAAATGGATAGTCGAGTTTTACCATATCATTATGAGAAAGATATTCAGTTGTCAGATAATTCTATTACAATTTCCTATTGTATCAGGAATACTGGGACAGTGGGATTTCCATATATATGGGCATTCCATTGTCTGGCAAAATATGAGGAGGATATGGAACTGATTTACCCCCAAGGTATCCAATACATTGAAAATGTTTTACATTCTCTGCCGCTTGGAAATGCTGGAAATATATATAAATTTTTAAAAGAAGAAAGAAATCATTATGATTTTCAAAAAGTACCACAAAGTGAAACAAATCTAATGGAGAAGTACTATGTCCATGGAAAAGTCCCACAGGGCGAATGTGGGTATTATTATCCCAGAGAACATATGAAAGTTAAAATTTCATATGATCACAAAAAATTACCATATCTTGGGTTTTGGATTACAACAGGTGGATTTAGAGGTGACAAAAACTGTGCATTTGAGCCAACGACTGGATATTATGACAGTATTGTAAAGGCTGAAGAAAGAGGTTGTTGTAGTTACTTGAAACCAAATGAAGATTTTACCTTTTATTTGAAAATTGAATTTTGTAATAACGGCATTTTGTAAGGTGGAATTTAAAAATGAAAAGACGGCTTCTGTGTATTATGCGGATGCCGTCTCTTTTAATCATTCTATACTGACTTATATAGTAATGGGCAAACAAAAGAAAGCGCGTGAACACATTTTCATCATTGTTTTATCATTGTTTCATCATTAAATTGTTGTATTGTTAAATTCATAGTTATATTCTGAAAGGACAAGTTATGGATAAAAAAATAAAACATGGAAAAATATATGTACAATTTCGACGGGTGGTGCAAGTAGTCAGCTTCTTATTGTTACCTGCCCTTTTCATTCGGATTTTCTTAAGTATCAAAGTAGTAATAATGCTTTTTTTACATCATCAAGGGACTTTTCAAACAGCATTTCCCAATATACTATTATTAGTAGTGGCGACAATGGTCACAATTTTTGGTGGAAGATTTTTCTGTGGGTGGATGTGTGTCTTTGGAAGTATGGGAGATTTTTTTTATAAAATCCCCAGACTAAAAAATAAGCATCCTCACAAATTTTTGACGCGGGCAGACAAATATTTAAAATGGATCAAATATTTGTTGCTGGGAGTAATTGTAGTGTTGATTTGGGGTATTCAGATAGTTTCTTTACCAACTGGAATTAATCCATGGGATTTGTTTGGTATGTTAGCTGTATTTGGAGGATGGCCATCTATGAGCACGGTGATTCAAGGATGGGCACCAGCAGCAATTATTCTGCTGTTAATCATAACGGGCTCTCTTTTTGTGGAACGGTTTTTTTGCCGCTATTTTTGTCCGCTGGGAGCTTACTTTAGTATTGTAAGTAGGTTACGTCCATTTATTATAATGAAAAAGCGTGAGAACTGCGGTAAATGTACTTTATGTACTCAAAAATGTAGTATGGGAATTGAATTAAAAAATATGGAAAAGGTTACGACCGGAGAGTGTATTAATTGTATGGAGTGTATTGTACAGTGTCCACGTGCAAATGCACATATGGAGATGTCTGGTGAAAATATAAATGTATTGATAGCAGGAACAGTATCCTGCGCATTGGTAGCAGGATCATATTCTCTAGGTAACTTTTATGAAACCCAGATGATGGAATCTTCTAGCACTGCAATTTCTAATGTTGTAACGGATAATCCAATAGAAAATATAGTGGTCAGTGAAAGTGTCAGTGCAAATGAAGCTATCAGTGCAAATGAATCCAATAGTGCAATTGAAACTATCCTTATAAGCGAATCAGCTACCACAAATCAATTAGAGAACACTTCTCAGACTTTTGAGGATGGCACCTATGAAGGAAGTGGAACAGGTTTCCGCGGAGATACTAATGTTACGGTAGAGGTATCCAGTGGAGAAATAGTCAACATAATGATTGACGCCTATCAGGATGATCAGGAATTCTTTAACCGCGCTTCAACAACGGTGATACAGGAAATCTTAGATAATCAGACAGTAAATGTAGATGCTGTTAGCGGAGCCACTTATAGCAGCAATGGAATTAAGGAAGCTGTTGCCAATGCTCTTAATGTTGACTTTACAGTGAGTGCTATCCAGAATGAAGGACATGGTAATAAAAAAAGATAAGAAATGAGTGACAAATTGCTTATAATATGACTTGATAATGTCATATTATAAGCGTATACTAAACCAAAAAGGGTGATTAAATGCAAGTCAATCGACTATTCGAAATCATATATATCCTACTTGATAAAAAAACAGTAACATCTAGAGAACTTGCAGAGCATTTTGAAGTTTCGGCAAGAACAATTTATCGCGATATTGAAACATTGTCTTCTGCAGGTATTCCTGTTTATATGAGTAAAGGAAAGGGTGGTGGAATATCACTCTTGCCAGATTTTGTGTTGAATAAAGCTGTTATTACGGATAAGGAGAAAGAGGATATCTTATCTTCATTGAAAGCTGTGAAGGCTGTTGATCCCAATAAGACAGACACTGCACTGAAAAAACTCAGCAGCTTGTTTGGCGAATCCAGTACAGACTGGATAGAAGTAGATTTTTCTACGTGGGTTAATGTGCAAAACGAAACAGAGACATTTAATATTATTAAGTCAGCTATACTAAGCAGAAAAGTCATTTCTTTTTCCTATGCCAGTGCAAAAGGACAGCGCACATTACGCGAAATAGAGCCTTTAAAATTATGTTTTAAAAGTGGAGCATGGTATTTATATGGATATTGTAAATCACGATGTGATTTACGCTTCTTTAAATTAAGACGTATCATGGAGCTTTGTGTTTTAGAACAAAATTTTCAACGAAAGGCACCTAATCAGATTTTTTCTAATAACAATGTATTTCAAGAGGATTATGTCAGATTAAAACTTAAGCTGTCGCCCGAGGTGGCTTATAGGGTGTATGATGAATTTGATTGCTATGAGGAACAAGAAGATGGAAGCTTTATCGCAGAAATAAATTATCCGAGGGGCAAGTGGATTTTTTATTATATAGTTACATTTGGCAGTCAATGTGAGGTTTTAGCACCAGAAGATGTGAGAAATGATATAAAAGAAGAACTACAGAAAACACTAAAACATTATTTATAATATGACGCGCTGTTGTCATATTAAGAAAAGTATAATAGCCTTATCAAATGAATGGAGGTTATTAAAAATGAATTATGAAATCGTAAATTTAAAGCAAAAAACAGTTGTAGGTGTTAGTGCAATTACCAGTAATGATGACCCTAAAATGGGGGAAATCATTGGAGGACTTTGGAAAAAGCTGTATCAGGATGGAATAAATAGTGCTATCAAGAATAAGGTTAATGAGTATGCCATCGGTCTCTACTCTGACTACGCAGATGAAAAATATTGTGTGACTGCCGGCAACGAGGTTTCCAAACCAGAGAATGATGAGTTGGCTGTAAAAATAATTCCAGCAGGGAAATATGCAAAGTTTTCTGTACATGGGCATATGGAAAAAGCCGTGGCTGAGGCTTGGGGCGAAATTTGGAAAATAGACCTAAATAGAAGTTATGCAGCTGATTTTGAGGAATATCTTAATTGCGATGAAGAAAATGCAGATATTGATATTTATATTGCATTAAAATAGAGTCTGATTTGAGCCAGCTTTTTTGGAATTGGAAGGAGTTATGTATGGAGATTATAACATTGACAAAGGATAATCTAGAGAAAGAGCATATTTGCTGTGCGATTTCAAATAACAAAGATATCCAAGTAGTATCGAAAAAAGAGTGGCTTTCTAAAAGATTTGATGATGGATTGGTTTTTAAAAAGTGTGATGTACGTGGAAAATGTTTTATCGAATATATTCCCGCTGAGAAAGCATGGTCACCTATTGAGGCTGCTGGATATATGTTTATTAACTGTCTATGGGTGTCTGGGCAGTTTAAGGGACAGGGAAATTCTAATTTGCTTTTAGATGAATGTTTAAGGGACAGTAAAGAAAAGGGTAGAAGAGGTTTGGTTATATTGTCATCAAAAAAGAAGCTGCCTTTTCTTTCTGATCCCGATTATTTAAAATATAAAGGGTTTGTATTAGCAGATACTGCAGCTCCTATTTATGAACTCTTATATTTGCCTTTTGAAGCAAATGCACCAAAACCAAAATTTAAAAATCATATTAGAGTACCCCATATTAGTGAAAGAGGTTTTGTTTTGTATTATACAAATCAATGTCCTTTCACAGTTAAATATGTACCACTGATTGAAGAGCTGGCAAAACAAAAAGGAATTTCATTTAAAAGTATTCTCTTTGAAACAGCGGAGCAAGCACAAAATGCGCCCGCTCCATTTACAACATACAGCCTGTTTTATGAGGGAGAATTTTTTACAAATGAAATATTGTCAGAAAAAAAATTCGAGAAGATATTAAAAGTACTAATTCGTTGATAGCGGCATGACCCATACCTCCATGCTAGTTGTTTCTGGATCATGGCTCGCATAACGTTCTACCGCAAAGGGCTTTGTAATAAGCTTATGATTAGGAAGCCATGTCTCAAATAGGTATTTGTGAGCTTTATAAACTGCATCCATTACAAGATGTTCAAAATCTTCTGCTTCAAAAGAACAGACAATATATTCACCTTTTGTTATTTCCCAGGAGGAATATTCTCCAACTGATTTATTCGAAGTAACTTCAGCGCCAGCAAAATAGCAATAGCAGCCTTCTTTTGTTCCAGCATAAGTAACACCAAGTTCATTGCCATTTTTCTTAATTTCGTGTATGTCAGATTTGATTTTGTGAAATGAATCCCATAGATTTCCGAGTGAATCGACACCAGTCTCTCCGCAACCAGGCATCTGGTTAATAGGTTCTTCTGTTGAAAGTCCAATAAAATATTCAGGCGATAAAATAGTTCGCCGTGTAATTTCAAGCACAATTCCATCAGCAATCAAAGGCACATTTTCGTCAACAAGTGTGTAGTTTAGTAGTAACTGTGGTTTCACGAAGTTATTTAAGCGGACAGGGTTGGCACGAAAATCCTCTGGTGTTATTCCAAAAGCATCTTTAAAAGCGCGTGTCAAAGTCTCGTGAGAGGAAAAGCCAAAATCTAAAGCAATATCTAGAATTCGAGAAGTTTTATATGGCAAAACCTCGGATACTTTTGCGAGACGGCGCAATTTGATATATTCGTTTACTGGCTTTTTTACTAATCGACTGAAGAGCCGTTGATAATAAAACTGCGATAAGGAAGCAAGCTTTGCTAATTCCTCAATCTTCATTTCTTCTGAAATATGTTCCTCAATGTAATCAATCGTTATTTGTATTTGTTCCCATGCGTGCATATGTAAGCACCTCCTTTTAAACAGAATAACATACACTATTCAAGTGTACTTGACTCCCGATGCCCTGTTTGACCATTGGGATTTTATTATAGCATACCGTCTACTTTGCAATGAATATCCTCAAGCAAGATAGAAATTGCATTCATTTTACTAATAATTTACACAGAATAGATGATAAGAAAAGCAATCTTCCTATATAATTGAATCATATAGAACGGCAAAAGAAAAGCAAAGGATATCAAAAGTGGACACATGATTGCAATAGGTGAGATTGAGCGTTTAATTGAAAATCGAATAGAGGGGCATAAGGAAGAAATAACAGCAATTATTGTGAACCATAGAATAAAACCAGTATTTCAGCCTATTGTATCGTTACGAGATGGAAGTATTCTAGGCTATGAGGCACTAAGCAGAATAGAAGGAACTACAAGTATACAGTCAATAGAAGATTTGTTTCACTTGGCAGCTCAAAATGAATTACTGTGGAAATTAGAGCAGGAGTGCCGAAAAAGGGCACTGGAAAAAGTTTTTTCAAATCATAGCAAATATTATGACAAACAATTATTTTTGAATGTAAGCCCGCTAGTGATTCATGACACAAAATTTAAAACTGGGTTTACCAAGGAGTATTTGAATCGATATGAAATAGACCCAGCACAGGTTGTATTTGAATTAACAGAACAAGATTCCGCAATGGATATCGAGGGCTTTCAAAATGCGGTTGAGCATTATAAACAGCAGTCATATGAAATCGCAATAGACGACTTGGGCTCATGTTACTCAGGATTGAATTTAGTCTGTGAATTGCAGCCACACTACATTAAAATTGATATGAATTTAATACGAGATGTGCATAAGAATAGAAGTAAGTATGCTTTGGTGAAGGGTCTGATGGAATTTTCTGCTATGACTAATGTAAAATTGATTGCAGAGGGAATAGAGACAAAGGAAGAATTAGAGGCCTTGATTAATGTTGGGATTCATTATGGACAGGGTTATTTTTTGGCACGCCCAGATAAAGAGATAAAAGAGATTGAAGAATCTGTTATTCATTGTATTAAAGACTATAATCTTAAAAAGCATAGTATGCACAATTTTGGCGTAGATAGTTTTTATGTTATGCATATATGTAGTAGTGGTTTTACTATTCCAGAAAATATGAAAGTAGAAACGGTATTAAATTATTTTACGGAGAAGACTGAAATACCAAGAGTATGTATTGTCAATGAAAAGAGAGTAATGGGAATTCTGACACGCGAGAAGTTGCATAAGATTTTGAGTGGACGCTATGGTTTTAGTTTGCATCAGAACAAGGAGATCTCAGAGATTATGGATAAAGATTTTCTTGAAGTTGATTATCTGACTCCGATTAGTACAGTTTCTGCAATTGCAATGGATCGAGGGGCAGATAATTTATATGATTTTGTCGTTGTAACACAGGCAGGTCAATATTATGGAATTGTAACTGTTAAGGATCTTTTGACAAAAGCTACGGAGATTACTGTGAATACAGCAAAGTCTCTAAATCCTTTATCAGGTTTACCAGGAAATCTGCTGATAGATCAGGAAATGCGCAGTGTGATTTCGGGACATTTGGAATACACAGTGATGTATTTGGATATGGATAATTTTAAAGCATTTAATGATGTATATGGTTTTGAGCGTGGTGATAGGGTCATTAAGATAATGGCAGAGCTGTTGCAGGAAACGATAGGGGAAAAGGATTTTATAGGACATGTCGGTGGTGATGATTTTGTTGTTATTCTATATCACAACCAATACAAGAAGCTGACAGAAAAAATAAAAAATGAATTTGAAAAACGGACACATATACTTTATTCGGAAGAAGACAGAAGGAGAGGATATGTTACAACTAAAAATAGACATGGTGAGGTAGAACAATATCCATTACTTTCTGTTACGATTGCGTTAACAACTGATAAAGAAAGAGCCTATTGCTCAAATTATGAATTAGCAGAAGAATTAGCAATTCGAAAGAAAATCGAAAAGCAACAAAAAAATGAACTTCCATTAAGTGATGACAGGCGTATGAGAAGAAAGGCGTGAAAAGAATAAAACAATAGCGGGGTGCTTGACAATAAAAATAAGACTTTGTATAATGTGCTATAACAATGGTGTTTTCTTATGAAAGCGCCATATTTTTTTGCCCTTTGTAAAGTTTTTGGAATGTCCAAAGGCACTTTTCTAAATATAAAAAATGAGGTGGGAATAAAAAATGATTGAAAAGATTAATGAAGAGATCTATAAGCATGTATTGGAAGAAAAAGAATTGACCGTTAACTTCCAGCCTATCGTAAGTATTAGTAAAAGGAAAATGATTGGAGTAGAATCTTTACTAAGGGCTTTTTATTTTGAAGAGTTAATTTCTCCAGAGTCTTTGTTTGCATATAGTGGAGAAAGCAAAAGCGTCATTAAGCTTGATCGTATTTGTCAGAAAAAGGCATTACAGGCTTATTTGGAAAATAATTTAGACACGTTGCTGTTCATAAATATTGAGACCTCCCTTCTAGAATATTATCTACAACATATCACTCCGATTATTGAAACTATTAAGCAACTAGATTTTCCACTAAATAAAATTGTAATTGAAATCAATGAAAAGCGTGCAAATAATGACAGTAAAATGGTGGAGCTGGTAGATATATGTAAAGCAGCGGGGTTTGCAATTGCTTTAGATGACGTTGGTGCTGCGCATTCTAATCTTAATCGTATTGTTTTAGCAAAGCCGGATATTATTAAATTAGATCGCTCGGTTGTCTCGAATATAGACAAAGATTATTACAAACAGGAAGTATTAAGATCTATCACAGACTTAGGACAAAAGATTGGCGCAATTACGATAGCGGAAGGTGTGGAGGAAGAGAGTGAAGCAGTAGCCTGTGTAAACTGTGGCGTAGACTGGTTTCAAGGATATTACTTTTCAAAGGCTATTGCAGCAGATAGCATTAGTCAGCAGAGTTTTTATGAAAGTTGTAAAACAATATCTCATCATTACCATAAAAAATCAATGGAGGATATGAGTGCACTATTATCATTAGTGAATAAACGTGAGAAAGTATTTAATAAGTTACTTTTCTATATTATAGAAAATGGATTAGTGTCTATTGAAGAAGGAATAGCCTATTTCTTAAAATGTACAGATCAAATCGAATGTGTTTATCTAATCGATACACAGGGAAAACAGATTACAAATACAATTTTCTGCGAAAATTCTAAATTTAAAAATCAGGAAATGTTTTCCCCCATGCATAAAGGGGATTATCATATTTCAAAACCATTTTACAATTATGCGCTACAGAAAAAAGAACGGCTTTATGTCAGTGTACAATATATTTCACAGGCTACGGGAAACTTTTGCCAGACACTATCAAAATGTGTTATAATAGCAGACGAAATTGCCTGTATTCTCTGTATTGACTTTATGATTCCGGAGCATATGTAGTTATAATATTGATGTATGATAAAAGCTCTCCTTATCGGGCATAAAATGAGAGGCATTCCACAAAAAAACAAATTATAATATTGATTGGAGAGATAAGGATGGAATGGATCGAACGATTAAACGGGGCGATAAACTATATTGAGAATCATATCTGTGAAAAAATCAATTTAGATGAAGTAGCCAAAATCACTTGTTGTGGGACATATCATTTTCAAAGAATGTTTGCGTACATGGCAGATATCCCTTTATCAGAATATGTAAGAAGAAGAAGGATGTCTCTTGCTGCCGTGGACTTACAAAGTGACGAGCATAAAGTGATAGATATTGCATTAAAATATGGATATGATTCCCCGACGGCTTTTAATCGTGCATTCAAAAGTGTACTTGGAATTACACCTTCGCAGGCAAGAGAAGAAGGTACTGTTCTGAAAGCATTCCCTCCTATTAGCTTCAATATTATAATAAAAGGAGATAGTGTAATGAATTACAGAATTGAAAAGAAAGAGGCATTTAGAATTGTAGGAATTTCGAAACCATTAGAAAAAGAAATTGAGAAAAATTTTGAAATTGTACCGCAAATGTGGCAAAAAGTAGCTATGGATGGTACAATACAGAAATTAGCGGCCTTGATGGATGATCAACCAATGGGAGTATTAGGAATAAGTGTTTGCAACGATTTAGAGGATTGGCGGTACTTTATAGCAGTTGCCAGTAAAAAAGTGATAGATGATACAATGGAGGAGTACATTGTTCCATCATTTACATGGGCAATATTTCCTGGAGAGGGACAATGTCCACAGGCTATACAGGAACTAGAAAAACGAATTGTGACAGAGTGGCTCCCCACTTCTGGATATGAATATGATAAAGGTCCTGATGTTGAGGTTTACATAAATGCAGATCCAGCAAATGCAAAATATGAGGTATGGATTCCAGTTGTAAAGAAGGAAAACTAGAAAAGATTTGAAAAGGCGAAAGTAGAGCATGAAGGATAAAATTCAGGAGACACAGAGTGAGATGCAACAGCAGAAGCAGCAGGAGATACAGCAGCAGACGCAGCAGCAGGAAATAAGAAAAAATTATATTGATAATTTACGTTGGGCATGCATTCTGCTATTAATCCCTTTTCATTGTGCAACAGCATGGAATTCATGGGGAGAGAGCAACTACATTTGGTTTTATGAAAGTGCAGGATTTAGTACATTTATTATTTTGATATCACCATGGTATATGGCACTGTTGTTTGTTCTTGCAGGTATGAGTACAAATTATTCATTACAAAAGAGGACTTTTAGAAAATTCATACAGGAGCGGATTCTTAAGTTATTTGTGCCACTAGTTACTGGTATGATGACAGTTGTTGCACTGATGGCATATTATGCAGATAAGTTTCATAATGGATATACAGGAAGTTTTTTTGCTCACTATAGAGTGTTTTTTACAAAATTCACAGATCTTAGCGGATATGATGGCGGCTGGACGCCGGGACATTTATGGTTTTTGCTATATCTATTTTTAGTATCAATGATATTTGCAGGACCTATTGCCTGGCAAAAAAAGCATTATAAGGGATTTTCATGTAAAAAACTGAGCGTGTGGAAAATTGCATTATTTGTATCACTCCCGATGGTTTGCTATCCTATTTTAAATTTTGGAGGAAAAAGTATAGGGTTTTATGCAATCATGTTTTTGCTGGGATACTATGTGATTTCGGAAGATGATGTTGTAGAAAAGATCGTAAAATACAGGCGAGTAAATTTTATAATCATGATACTTGTAGACTTGATAAACGTGTATCTTTTTATCTGGGCAAAAGATACAAATAGAATACTTAATACAATAACAATGTATATGACATGTTGTTTCGGAATCTTAACAATATTGGGATATGGAAGAGATTTTTTCAATCAAAGAAATAGAATTACAAAGTATTTGACGGCGCATTCTTTTTTGTTTTATATTTTTCATTTCATGTGGCTTGTTTTGTTTCAATTCTATTTGAGTAAATTTATGATCAATGCAGCAATACTATTTATTGTTTCAGTGTTAGGGACATTTTTTATGACATTTCTTACTTCTGAAATTATATTTAGAATTCCCGGCGTCAATTTATTATTTGGAGTGAAAAAGAATACACGCAAATAGGAGTTGTACAGTATGATTACGAATGATGTGGTAAGTAAAAGTATTGATTATATTATGCAACATTTAGATGAGGAGATTTCTATTGCAGATGTGGCAGACTATTGTCATTTTTCAAAATATTATTTTAGCAGAGTTTTCAAGGAAAAAACAGGAGAGAGTATTTATGCTTTTATCAAACGCTCTAAAATGGAGCATAGTGCGATAAGCCTTAAGGTTGAAAAAGATAAAATGATTACGGATATTGGATTTGACTATGGATATAGTCCATCAAATTACAGTTCAACATTTAAGAAGCATCATAGTGTTTCTCCTGTAGCATTCCGAAATGGCATCAATACAATTGCTGTACAGCATCCATTTACGCATTACAAACTCACCATGTTTCAGTCATTTGAGGAGTATAACAAACAGATCCTGATACAAGAGCGGGATGAATTTGTGGTTATCTACGAAAGACATATCGGAAATTATTTGGAACTGGGTAAAAATTGGTATCACTTTACAGAGAAATATAAAGAGTATTTTAGAGAAGATACACTTTTAATCGAGCGGTCTTATCATGATCCATCCATTACAGATGTAGAACAGTGTTTATATGATATATGTATGACGGTCGATAAAAGTTGTGCGCTTGATAATGTCACAACGATTAAAGGTGGTAAATTTGCAGTTTACTGCTTTGATGGACTGATACAGGACATTTTCATCACTTTTCAAGGCATGTTTACTATTTGGTTGGCAAATAGCGGTTATGAAATGGATGAAAGATATGGATTAGGCATTTATCAGGCTATTCATGGAGATAACGGTCATGTTGTAATGGAACTGTGCATACCAATTAAATAGGGCAAGAATTCAGAAGTAAATATGCAGACTTATTACTATAATAAGAACTGTGATGTGCGCCACCTTGTAATTGTCGGTTTATATTATGTAAACCATCTAATACAAGGGAGTATATCAGAGTTTATTTTTTTGTTTCATAAAAGTGATATAAAAGGAGAGAATACAAAGATGTTTGATATTAGAAAAATGCAGGAACAAGTAATCTATGGAGCAGTTAAGAGCGCGAGCGATGACGGAACAGCAAAAGAAATAGTATATGGGAAAGGTGAGAAAGCTAGCACAGAGGATAATGCGACCTGGGTCAAGCATACAATGAAAAGATTGGAAAACCATTTTGATGATCCAACTGTTAAGCTGATTAGAAGAAATTGCCAGTGCGGATATGGAATGGATGAGAAATTAGCACTTTTGAAAGACTTGATAGAATCATCATCAAGTATGGAAGAGTTTGGAAACTTGGATAAGGCAAAAGAAGCAGGTCTTTCATGTGTAAACGGGGAACTATATCTGCAATTCCCATTTTGTCCATGCCCAATGCTTGCAGATGTGGATAGATTAGATACGAATACGTGGTGTCAATGTACAACTGGATATAGCAAGGTTCTTTTTGAGAAAGCATTTGCATGTGAAGTAGATGTAGAATTGTTAAAGAGTATAAAAATGGGCGATGAGATGTGCCTTATGAAAATAATTCCACAGAGCAGTGTATGGAAATAGGTCTTTGCTCATTACTTTTGTGTGGATGCCTGTTACCAAAAAAGTTTAAAATGCAATACACAGGAAGAAAAATAGTAAGACGAGTATTGACTGACCTTAGTCGAGAAAGTCTTATTTTTATTGTATAATACTTGTTATTTTGTTTAAAAGGCAAAAGTAAGAAGCAATGAAATATTTTATGTGATGTGGTTACAGATAAATGTTACAATATCACTATAATTAAAAATATATAATTAATAATCATAGTAATAAAAAACAGGAGGAAAAGAAGATGTTTGATTTTTTAATGAAGGATAGTAGTAAGGTAATTAATGTAAATGACATAGATGATCTTATAGGTAAGGTAGAATTAATTGATATCAGAGAACCTTATGAATATAAGAGTGGAAGTATAAGGACTGCAAAAAATATTCCTATGGGGAATCTTTTAAATGCACCTGAGAAATATTTGATTAAGGACAAAGTATATTATATTATATGCCAATCTGGCGGTAGAAGTGGCAATACATGTCGGCAACTAACAAAACAAGGATTTAACGTAATCAATGTTGCAGGTGGTGTTGGCTCTTATGTAGGTAGCAAAAGAAAATAAGCATTCATCTTGGGAGGGATATATTATGGGACGAAAGATATTAATTATAGGAGGAGTTGCTGGCGGAGCATCAGCAGCGACAAGGCTTAGAAGAAATGCGGAGGAAGATCAGATTATTGTGTTTGAAAAAGGACCGCATGTTTCTTTTTCTAACTGCTCGCTACCATATCATTTAAGCGGAATAGTTAAAAATGCTGAAGATTTAGTCTTAGTGGATACAGAGATTTTTTTAAAGCAATATAATATTGATGTAAGAATAAACAATGAAGTAATAGCGATTGATCGAGAAAATAAGCAGGTAATAGTAAAAAATATTTTATCGGATAAAAGTTATACGGAAAGTTATGATAAGTTGATATTGTCACCAGGTGCTGCGCCTATAGTACCGAGAATACCTGGAATTGAAAATGTCAATATCTTCACAATAAGAAATGTAGTAGATATTGATAGGCTAAATCAATTTGTAAAACAGTCTAATATAAAGGATATTGCAGTAATTGGTGGTGGCTTTATAGGGGTTGAAGCGGCAGAAAATTTAAGAAAAAACAACTATCAGGTTTCTTTAATTGAAGGGACTGACCAGATACTAAGGCCTTTCGATTATGATATGGTACAGATATTGCATAAAGAAATGACAGATCAAGGCGTTGATTTAATAGTTGATGATAAAGTGAGTTGTTTTGAAAAAGATAAAGTGATATTGGCATCTGGCAAAGAAATCAGTGCCAGTATTGTGGTCATGGCGATTGGCGTGTCCCCAGAGACTCGGCTTGCAAAAGAAGCTGGGTTAGAAATTGGCACAACAGGAGCAATTAAGGTAAATAAAAATTATCAGACAAATGATTCTAATATCTATGCTGTAGGGGATGCAATTGAAGTGTATCATGCATTAACGCATAGTATGACGAAATTATCTTTAGCGGGTCCAGCTTTAAAGCAGGCAAGAACTGTGGCGGATCACATTAATCATAAAAGCACATTAAATAAAGGATATATTGGTTCATCTGCAATCAAAGTATTTGATTACAATGGTGCTTCTACAGGTCTCAACGAGTCATTGATTAAAGTACTTGATATGAAGATTAATTATGAAGTTGTCCGACTTATCTTATCAGATAAGGTTGGACTGATGCCAGATGCAGCACCTATGCATTTCAAATTATTGTTTGAAATACCGACAGGAAGAGTATTAGGAGCACAGGCCATTGGGAAAGGCGATGTTACAAAAAGAATTGACATTATTGCGACAAGCATTAAATTTGGCGCAACGGTAGAGGATTTGAAAGACTTGGAATTGTGTTATGCACCGCCATTTACAACAGCAAAAGATATTGTGAATTATGCTGGATATGTGGGAGCAAATCTTTTAAATGGTGATTTCAAACAAGTGAATGTGGATAAAGTAAGAGAACTTGTTGAAAGTAATAGTGCCATTATTGATGTAAGAGAGCGTGGCGAATATGCCAGAGGTCATATCAAGGGAGCGAAAAATATTCCGCTAACTGAACTAAGAGACAGAATTGATGAAATCCCAAAAGACGAGCCAGTATATCTTCACTGTAGAACAGGACAAAGAAGTTACAATGCAACTTTGGCACTTCAGAATCTAGGCTTTGATAACATTTTTAATATTACTGGAAGTTTTCTGGGAGTATCATTCTATGAATATTATAATGATAAGAGGCTGAATAGAGAAAGTATCGTGACAGAATATAATTTTAGATAGTGATATTTTGTGAGAAGGTTGTACTACAACACAAATAAGGCAGGAGGAATATTATGTTGGCAGGAATAGCAGTTACAAGCAGTGTTAATTTTATACTTGTATTTTTTGAAGGAATACTATCCTTTTTCTCTCCCTGCGTAATACCTTTGATTCCAGTATACATGGGCTATTTAGCAGGTGGTGGAAAAAAGGAATATGAGGATGGCAGAATCGTATATGATCAGAAGAAAGTATTTATCTATACCATGTTCTTTGCGCTGGGAATCTCATTTGCTTTTTTTGTATTAGGGATGTCATTCACGACGCTAGGAAGATTTTTTGGAAACAATAAACTCTTATTCACTCGAATAGGTGGCATACTGATTGTACTATTAGGCTTATTTCAGCTTGGTATCTTTGAATTTAAATTTTTACAAAAAGAAAGAAAGATACACATTAATCTGGCTGATAAAAAAATAAACCCTGCAATTGCATTCATTATGGGATTTACTTTTAGCTTTGCATGGACGCCCTGTATTGGTCCAGCACTTTCATCTGTTCTCATTATGGCATCTGGTGCAACGACATCACTGGCGGGTAATATGTTAGTATTTATTTATGCACTGGGATTTTTGATTCCATTTTTAATACTAGGACTTTTCACAACGAAAGCATTAAACTTTTTGAAATCAAAACAAAAGCTATTAAAGTATACTATTAAGGCAGGTGGCGTGATTCTTATCATTATGGGTATCATGACATTTACGGGATGGATGAACGGTATATCAGGGTATTTGAATGCGTTCAGCAATGGTCAACAGAATAATAGCAGTTCACAGAATGAAGTAAGTGTACAAGAGGAAGCAGATACTGCAGATGCAGAGGATACAGGCAATAATGTAACTACAGTAGAGGATACAGGCAATGATGTAACTACAGCAGCGGAGACTGCAAAAGATTCTACCGATGAGGAAAGTGATGCGATTCCTGCTTTTGACTTTACGCTTATGGATCAGAATGGAAATGAACATACATTGTCTGATTACAAAGGGAAAGTTGTATTTATAAATTTCTGGGCAACTTGGTGCCCGCCTTGTAAAAAAGAGCTTCCGGATATTGAAGAACTATACAAGGAGTATAATTTAAACCAAGATGAGGTGGTTTTTTTGGGAATCACAAATCCAGCAAGCGCTGCATATCCAAATAATACAGATAGTGAGAAAGATGAAATTATAGCTTTTATTGAGGAAAACGAATATACTTTCCCAACATTATTTGATGAAACAGGTGAAGTACTGAAAAATTATAATATTTCTGCTTTCCCTACCACCTTTATGATTGATAAAGAGGGAAATGTTGTAGGATATGTACCAGGCATGATGACAAAAGACATTATGGTCAATATCATCGAACAGGTATTACAGTAAATAGTAATAATATAACAAAATTAAGCCTTCTTAGAATAGTAATTTCTAAGAAGGCTGATTTTTTGCTGGGATGGATACAGCACAGAGGTGCTATATTTTTTCTTCCTCTAGTTCATGCGTTTTTGCCCCACCAATTGAGACGATAGAAGTATCAAGAGCTAATTCCGGTGTAATACTGTCAGAGAAGGTAAGATCACCAACGGTAATGTGCTCGCCGATTTTTAGATTAGATACATCAACTGTAAAGCGATCAGGAATATCTTGTGGTAGACCTAAGACAGAAATAGAATCATAATGTTTGTGCAAAAGAAGTCTCTTTGATTCAATGACATCAACTCCAGTAAAAATGATGGAAACATCACTTTTTACTTTTGTAGAGAGTGAGATTTGCTGAAAGTCCACATGATGATATTCGGTATGCAATGGCTTGATTTGAATTTCCTTTACCATAACAGTTATTAATTTGTCAGGCGATAATTTCAGCTCAAAAACTGCATTTCTACCGTAAGTGCTTAAAGATTTCCTTAACTCGTCCTTTTTAACAACGACGGGAGTGGAAGGCTTGCCTTTTCCACAAATATTGCCTAGGATATATCCTTGATTTATCAATTCTGTTTTTTCACTCTTTGTCATATCTGATATATCCTTGATGTTGATAATTGCTGTTTCATTCATATTAAAACCTCCTACTATTTTTTTATGTTACAACAAAAAAAGCATAAAAAAAGTGATTGCTTCTCAACTCATTATATAATAGTTAGAAAATAAGTCAAGCAACATAAAAAATGAATGAAAAATAAAAGAAAATAATTAAAATGTTAGAAAATACAATTAATGATATTCTATTTTCGCATAAATGTGAAAACCCTGATTGCCATCAGAGCCAAAACTAATCGTACCATTCAATTCTGCAATTCTCGATTCCATGCCAGAAAGTCCGAAACTTTTGTGGATATCCCTGCATCCAACACCATTGTCAATGATAAAAAGTTCTGCCTTTTCTGGAAAAAAACGAAGAAAGATATGGATTTTTTTTGCTTTTCCATGACGTATGGAATTCGTTACGGCTTCCTGGCATATGCGGAAAAATGCCTCTGTCTTTTCACTATCTAATTCGTATGGAGTTCCTTGATATACTAGTTGCAATTCAATATTTGGATTCTCCAGTTGCTGAATAGACTTAATTAATGAGGTTTCCTGAAAATTTAATGGATTCCCATAAACAGCATTTTTTAAATCTGCGAGACTTCTGGTTAAAAGATTATAGATTATTTCCAATTTCTCGGTAGAGGTTTCTCCATGTAAATCATTTGCTGCAAGATCAGCAGTGCAGAGTGCTATTGTCAAACTATGACCTAGAATATCATGAAGATTTTGAGCAATGGCAGTTTTTATCCGTGTGGTAGAAAGCTCCGCGGCTTTTCCAGATAATGTTTCTAATTCTTTATTTATTTCTAACAACGCAATGTTTTTTATATTAAGACTTTTACGCAAAAGCATGATGGAGGTTATATCAGAAAAAGAAAGAAGGACATCTCTTTTATTGATTGAACGCTGTCGGACCCGATAGAAATGGTTATCATGAGTTTCCAGTATAAAAGAAACAGCATCATTCGTTTTATAAAAAGTTTCGAATAACAAGTAATCTTGATTTGAAACTGCCAGATGCAATAAGTTTTGCATAGTTGGCTGTTCTAATTGTGCACCAAGTGTCGTTTGGAAAGCACGGTTTGGAGCGTAGAGTTGTCCCTTTTCAGTTACAAAAACAATTCCGGTTGGCATTTGATTGAAAATCTGTCTATATGAAAAAGGTGATATATCAAAAAAACGAAACCGTAATGCTGGAATAATAAACAGAATCAAGGCGATTGTTCCAGCGATAGGGCTGAAATCAAAAACTGGAATTGGGAAAATCCACTCTAGGATGCCTAATTTAAATAAAATATAATATAAATTTCCGAAAATAGGAATTAGAGTAACAGTAGCAAAAAACTTTGCCCATAGCTGTCGACCTTCAAATTCAGGTTGCTTTGTGTAATTTTTTGAAAGTAGTAGTATTCCCGCAAGCAAATAAAGGTATTGAACACTCTGGATTGGTAAAAAGAGTGGGCCAAAATGATCTTTATAAAAATCATAGTAGGAATAGAATTGCATATGCAGTGGATTAGAAAGCACAGCAAGAAAAGAAAATGTCGGTGGGATTGCTAAAAAAGCAATAAATTTTTTAGAGGGAAGCCGATTTTTTGTGTAGATATAGGAAAATAGAAAAAGGCAATACCCCATAAACTGTACCCCAAAATACTGCGTTACTATAAAAAACCATCGAATGGATGCATTTGGAGAAACAGTTTTTAATACTTTAGATACCATCCAGATGAGAAGCATGCCCGATAGCGTTAGGAAACTATATAATATAAGACTTTTTTTGGCATTCAAATATAAATAGGTGCAAAAAGAAATCAAAACCAAAATGGCTGGAATATGAAAGAGTAATATAATATAGATTTCATAAGCGAGTATGTCCGATATTGGCATGTATTTCACCACCCTCTGATGCCATAAGTATGGAGGCTATTTGTAGATATATCACTATTTTTTGTTTGATAGTTTGAGAATATTGATACGTACTTCTTTGAAAATCAGTCTTAGTTTTTCGGCGATTGTAGAAATAAAGTCCTGATGATCAAGTATAGTTTTTGATGCTGATTCTTTTTTGAATTGTAAGATGCTATCTGTAACTTTTTCAATACTGTGTATGATAGAATCTTGCAATTCCTTTATTAAGCGCAAGCGTTCTTTCTCTTCTTCCAAAGTGTTTGCAATTTTTATATTTTCTTTTAAAGTTTCATTTGCTAAATGCAGTTCTGCATTTTGACTTTCCAAAGAGAAACTCAGTTCTTTTTCTACTTGGATATTATGAAATACCAGATTGATACCAAGAGAAGATATTTCTTTTTTACTACCTGTATATATGGGAGAAAGAAGCAACAAATATGCAATTCCACCAATGTTCAGTTCTATTTGCTCAGCAGATTGTACTGCTTCAAGTGATTTGAAAAAAATATCTTTATCAGTTGTGGAGAGCTTTCTGACAATTAATAAAGAAAGTTCTGACAGAGTTTGAACTTTAAGTGGGGAGACTTTCGTTGGCGATGACTTTTCAGTATCCAGTAGTGCTGTAACAAAAAAGTTGGCAGTTTCGTTCCTATTAACAATCAGTCCATTTCGGTCAGTAATAAAAATAGCATCTTCTATCATTTGAAAAACATCAGTTAGTTTGGGTGAAAGTTTACTATCTATGTGCATATATAATTTCTTAACATTCTTTGTGAAAAAAAACAGTAGAAGGGTGAAAAAGATAAAAAGCAGAAAAAGGCGAGAAGCAAAAGAATGAATTTGACGAATAGACGCAGGTAAAATACTTAATTGCATAATAAGGCAAAAAAGAAAGGCTTCGATGAATCCGGAAATGATATGAATAAAGTATAAATGTGCGTTTGATCTATGCTTAATAAAAAGGTGGATATTAATTACTGGTATTATTATAAATAATACCAGTAATAATATCATAATAATAAAAACAGGCATAGTAAAAAGTCTCACAAAGATTTCACCTCTATACGATTCCGTTTTGTAAAGCAAAAATAGCAAGTTGTGTTCGATCTTTTGTCTGTGTAATAGCTAACATCTTTGAAATGCGATTTTTTACAGTGCCTTCGGAATATCTAACCTGAGCCGCAATTTCTGTGTTATTTTTTCCGACAGATATTAATCTTATTATAGTCAAATCTATTGCATCAAAGTTTGTTTCTTCAGAGACAGGTTCTTTGCGATATAATTCTTCTGCACGTTCCATTTGCTTTATCATATATTGTTTTACACTTGAATGCATTACAAAAAAATCGCCGTAAACACATTTAATAATATGGACAAGAACTTCAGGCTTCGTATCTTTTACAATATATCCATCTGCAGAATGACTACAGGCATTGTAAATACAATCTTCTTCCTCAAAAGTGGTTAACATAATTACTTTTGTTTGAGGAAATAGTTCTTTTATTTTAATTAAAGCAGAAATCCCATTGGTGTTTGGCATCTTCACATCCAGCAAAACGACATCTGGCTTTTTGCTTTCGCATAATTTGAGAATTTCACATCCATCACTAGCTTCACCAACTATGTCAAATTCGGAATCTTGCTTAAGAATATAAGAAAGCATATTTCGAAAAAGAACCTGATCATCAGCAATTGCAATTTTAATCAATCATTCACCCCCATAAGGCCTGAAAGCCTATTTAACTCTCTGGAAATTAAAATATAGTAATTATAACATTCGTCATATGATAGAACAAGTCTTTGTTTAACCGAAGACTGGTTCTGCCTTTATTTACAATCCGCCTTCAAAGTGTAAAGCAAATTGCTTGCTCTTTAATATGTCCCCAAATATATAATTATTTGCAGAGAATCTCCAGATAGAATAAACCCAACAGAATAAGCAGAGTTACTATCCATTTTCATGTAGCCTTCAGTGTCTTCGGAATCCTGACGTTGAAATCCATTGCTAAGCAGTTCATTTTTATAGTCATCTAAATCGGAAGCAGAAACTTCGTTGAAGGTAATCGTATACATATTTCCGCCCATATCAACAGTCTCTTTAAACTTTCCTTTTGAAAATGCAGGAACTGCCTTAATTGCGTCTGGCCAATCTACAGCCCCCCCAGCAGCAGCATCTTTTTGCGCAGTCACAGCAGAATTATTGGCAATGATTGTTGTGCCATCAGTAGCGTAACTGAGAGTCATCTCGATTTCACCACCCTCGATGCTTCTGACATAGATAAGAATTGAATCACCTATAGAATCAGAGCTTTTTTCAAATCCTTCATTTTCAAGTTTTGTGCAATACTCTTCAAAATCAGATTTTGATACATCTGCAAGATTTACGATAGCATTCACGCCCTGCGTCATCATATCGCCATTTGAGCTTCTGTTATCTGCAAGTGTTACAGTTGCTGTATTGATAATAGGTATTCCCCATTTTCCAAATTCTTCAGGCCAATCAGTGGTGGCGGCTTGAAAAACATCATCTTCAGAAGAATCGGGCGTTTCTTGTTCAAAAAGAATTTCCTCTGCCGCATTGGCAGAATCTTCTTCAGGAAAAACACTTTCCTGCTCACTGGTGACAGAAACGTCTTCGACATCTTCTTTTGAGCCACAGGCTACTAAGCTTAAAATCATTAAGATGCCGGCAATTTCAATTATAAGTTTTCTTTTCATAATAAATGCTCCTTTTATTCATAATTATATAGTTACTTTGAGTAACTTCAGTGCCATAGAGTTTACGAGGTATGAGGTCATCGATTTGTGTATACAATAAGAATAATGAGTTTTAGGGGGAAATAACAGTGCCAGGAGTTTTAAAAATCATGTGACGGATGGATAAGAAAAAAGTCAATTAGCCAGTTGGCCAATTTTCTGAAAGCAACAATTGTTTTTAGTACTTTTTTGTTACATTTTATTTGCAGGTAATAATTGACATAGTATACTACTTATCTTATAATAAATACAATTAACTCTTTGCACTGCATTTTATCTACAGTACAAACTGAGCAGGCGATGAATTGGAAGACCAATTCATGGGGCTGGGCCATATTATTGGCAGCAGATGTAATAGGTACATTTGTGGGACAGTAGTTTACTAACTATTGTTCTATGGGTGTTTTTTTTTACCCATAACATACGAGACAGGAGAAAATCATGACGATGTTTTTAGTTAAATTTTTTGTGAAAAATTATGAGGATACAAATAAAGTTGAAGTACGAACAGCCTATGGTGTATTGGCGAGTAGTGTTGGGATTATATGTAATATACTTTTATTCCTATTGAAAATCGTAATCAGTGTTTTGTTAAACAGTATATCAATTATGGCGGATGCATTTAATAATTTATCTGATGCAGCATCTTCTATTATTAGTCTATTTGGCATTAGATTAGCTGGAAGACCTGCGGATAAAGAACATCCCTTTGGGCATGGGAGAATAGAATATATTTCTGCCCTCGTGGTATCTTTTTTGATTTTGTTAGTAGGAGTTAGTTTACTGAAAAATTCTTTTGAAAAGATTCTGCACCCGAAAGCGTTGGAATATAGTTGGATACTGGTTATTTTTCTGATTATTTCTGTATTTGTAAAAGTATGGCTATCATTATTTAATAAATGCTTAGGAAGTAAAATAAATTCAAATGTATTAAGAGCAACTGCTGCAGATGCCAGAAACGACGTGATAGTTACTACAGCAACAATAATATCTGTAGTTGTGGGGAATTTTTTTGGTATTATGATCGATGGGTGGATGGGAGTAACAGTATCTGTATTTGTCGTATTGGCTGGAATTGGCATTGCAAAAGATACACTTATGCCATTATTAGGAGAAGCAATAGACAAAGAAATGCATGAGAAAATAACAGACATTATCTCTTGCTATGATGAGATTATAGGAAGTCACGACCTCATTATACATAATTACGGACCGAGTAACAATATGGCAACAATCCATGCGGAAGTGGCGAGTGATTCGGAACTTATAAAAGTACATGAAATTATTGATGATTTAGAAAAAAAGATATTAAAAGAGACAGGAATCTCTATTGTGATTCATATAGATCCTATAGATACAAAAGATAAGGTTATATTGGAAAGTAAGTATACGGTAGAGACGATAATAAAACAAATTGAGCCAGAGGCTCATATTCATGATTTTCAAGTTGTAAAGGATAAGGATACTATGAATTTGATATTTGATTTGGTTGTTCCATATTCTTATAAGGAAACTGACAAAGAGGAAATAGTCGAAAAGATCACGCATCAATTGCATGAAATTAATGATAGATATCAATGTGAGATTACAATTGAGAATAGTTTCATGGCACAATGAATCGGTTCTTTTAAAAGAAATCAATATGTGCTATGGTTAGTGCATACTATTTGAAAATAGTGTTATTAAAAAAAGGAGAAAAATATATAGAATCCACGGGAGAGGAGAACATGGAAATGGATATTTTTCAAACAAACAGTATATGGATTTACATATTTATATTTTTTGGAAAAATTTTAGAAGTTTCAGTTGCTACAATAAGAATTGTGCTAATAAACAGGGGCGAGAGGGTTAAAGGATCTATCATTGCTGTTTTTGAAATGTTTTTATGGCTGCTTATTACGGGTACAGTGCTAAGTGGATTTCAGTCAGATATTATCCGAGTATTTATTTTTGCGATTGCATTTGCAATTGGTAATTATGTGGGCTCATGGATGGAAGATCGGTTAGCTTTTGGACTGTGTTCTATTCAGGTAATAGTACCAGAGTGCATTATCAGTAAAACCCTTGTAT
>Ga0209373_10001512_pt1 | contig 26815 bp, 20 predicted proteins | sample Higcelweek5metaG_FD_187173 | JGI IMG/M metagenome (GOLD analysis project Ga0209373, IMG submission 187173) | Freshwater pond sediment microbial communities from the University of Edinburgh, under environmental carbon perturbations - High... | ecosystem: Environmental > Aquatic > Freshwater >... | reverse complement strand
GTTTCGGCATAGATAGTGTCTAAAAATTGAATGAATAATTTTTGGAAATCTTCCTTCGTATTTCCAAGTTTGAAATAATCGGAAATGTCTTTTTCTTGCTTGCTTCCATTTAAAGGAAGCACCATTCTTTTTACTCCAAGTGAAGATAATAGCTGTTCGTGTTTGGCAGATGCTTCCATACCGGTTTTATCGCAGTCGTACAAAATAACAACGTGTTTAAAGCGGTAAGACAATTTCCGAATAATACTCTGAGGAATATTGGAAGTTTCGCTGTTGAAACATATTGCAGAAAAACCTTTAGTGATCAAACTTAGTACGTCTTTTTCTCCGCCGGTAATAAAAAGAATATTTCCTTTGGGTGGCAGTTGCTCCAGTCCGAAACAATATTTGTCGCCCAAATCACCGGCATACTGAAAACGAACAGCCGAAAAAGGCCGGTATAGTTTAAGATATCGTTTCCCCTGATAAGCAAAAATTGGTTCTTTATCAGATGGCGTAAGCTTATAGGGTTTACCTTCGCTATTTTCGGAAGCGAATTCTTTTAGCGAGACAACCTGGTATCTTTTCAAAACATCTAATGATATTCCGTATTGTTGCCAATAAGTCAATTCGAGTTCAGAAAACGGTTTGACTTTAATAGCAAACGGTTTGATTGGTTTAGATTGTTCGGAGGATGATTCCATTATTGGGGACTTTGAGGACGATGGTGACTTTGGAGACAATGACCTCTCCCTGCCTTCGGCCACCCTCTCGACCTCTCCTGCCTTTCGGGCATCCTCTCCCAAAGAGAGGAAAAATGGATTTGAAGAGTTTGGAGAGGGAAAAGAATTGGAGGAAGGGTTTTCCAAGCCCAAACATAAATCCTGATTTATTTTTTGGAGGATTTCAATGAAACTGTCTGCATGACGGCAATCAGTTCCAAGTATTTTGCCAACAAAATTGAAGCAATCCCCGCTGTAGTTGTCGTTACCATAGTCTTTTAGTTTGTACTGATCGTTTGTCCTATCAAAATAAACATTACACGAAGCTTTTTTGTCTTCGTACAATGGATTGAGGAAATTACGCCCGACACGAAACTGAAAAGGCAGATAATGTTTGAAGACATTCAAGCCTTTATCTGTTCGTGCGAGTATTTCTTCTTTGCTCAACATAGGTTTTGTGACTTTCGATTAAGTTATCAAGGGCTTCCTGATTGCTTTTCACCAATCGTTCTTTCAACATACGTTTTACCTCGGCAATAGTATAATAGGTTTTACCGGAAATTATAGAATAAGAAATGAGTCCCTTGGTGCGAAGGCGTTGAAGTGTACGTTCACTTATTTTCAAGAATGTACAAACTTCATAACCGTCCACCCAAGCTTCTTCTTCGTTGATTTCTTCGGTCTGATAGTTGACTACAAATTTGGCAATAGTGTTGACTTTTTCCATTAAGTCTTTGAATGCTTTGGATTCAATTGTTATTACTTCCATGATAATCTAATTAATAATTGATAATTAAAAATGAATAATTAATATAAAAGAATGATTATCAACTTAGTGGTTGTATTCCAATGCACGGATAATCCAGCCATAGAGGTATTTCTTATTGGTGGGACGTTTCTTGATAATGGAAATGTAGTGCGATATTTTGGCGACCGTAAAAGCTGGTTGAAAATAGCCAAAGTCTAAAGAATTGAGTTTTTTGAGCGTTTGCTCTCCGATTATACCATCGGCTTTAGTACCTATGATTGATTGAACCATCTGAACGCTTGTTTTGATTCCGGCATTTACACTAAAATCAAAAATAGAGTCGGCTGTTGTTTGATTTGAAATTTGGTCTGCTTTTAACGGCAACCAGAATTCATACAGATAGAAAAGTTCGACTTGTTTTTCTAAATCGACATTGTTTACCAAACTGAAAGGGAAATTGGGTTTGATTTTATACTGATCAATAATGGACCAGCCTTTCCATTCACTGTGGTTTGCACGTGAAATACCTCTATAGGTTTCTTTGCCTAGGTCAACAGGATCGTTGACATATTCGCCTTCATGGGCGAGTGTCTTTTGAAGTGAGATTTTGAATTCTGCCATTTTCTTTAGATTTTAGAACCAAGACCTCACCCCAACCCTCTCCTTGAGGAGAGGGAGAAAGAGAACTCAATGGTTGTGATTTATGATTGGCAAAATTGGGGAGAATGAAAAATATAAAAACACAAGTTGGGAGAAGTTTTTTTATAATTATGGCTAAGGATATGGTATAGAACGGTTTTTTCAATAGGATTTTTTCTGAAACTGGAACTGAACTTGGGAAATCTTATACTTTTTGCCTTGAGGCAAAAAGTAACAAAAAAGTCAAGAGACCTCACCCGTCCTTCGGAAACCCTCTCCCAAAGTAGAGGGATAAGCAAAAAAGAGTATTTGTCCTACCTCACACGAAAAACTGGCGTTCGCTGGCGAAAATCTTCCAAACTCGCTCCTTTGTCGCTCAGACAGAAAGGATTTTTAACACCATCTTCACTTGTTTTTCGGCTCACCAGACGAGGTCAAAGTTCGCACATAACAGATTTAGGAATAAAAACAAGCTACTTTATCAATGAGATGATGCACAAAAGGAAATTCCCAAACTTGGGAAAAGCTTGGGAATTTTTAAAACGTATTTTAAATGAATTTTTCGTTTAAATTCGTTGATATTCAACTTTTAATATGCCATTTTTGAAAGACTGACTGTTGGTTAATTTCCAGTTGGACTCACCCGTGTACTTGGGAAATAGAGGAATTCCATTGCCTATCATAAGGGGTAGATAATTTATAATCATTTTATCAACCAGTCTATGCTCTAAAAGAGAAACAGTTAAGATACCGCCACCTAGTAACCATATATTTTCACCCTCTAATTCTTTAAGTTTTTGAATTTCATCCATATGATTCTCATTTATGTAGTGGACTTCTTTGTGAAGCTCCAATAATTTTTGAGTAACAACATATATATTTTTCCCTTTGAAAGGCATTTCTACATCCATACATATCAACTCATAATAAGTCTTTCTGCCCATTATAACAGAGTCGATAGACTCGTAAAACTCTTGTTTCCCATAGTTTTCACGTTCAGGGTTTGGAATAGAATTCAGTAGCTCAAATCCATCATAAACAGGAGCTAAATAGCCATCCAAAGAAACGGTAGTGTACAATATTAGTTCTCTCATGCCTACAAAGTTAGTGATTTGTATATAATAAAAAAAAACGTGGACTCATAACTGTTTTTCACGAGGCATCGGCATACCCACAGACGAAACAGAATAAGTCCACGCATACTTTGAGCATGCATGAACATTCTGCTTTAGGTCTCGTCTGTTTTTGAAAATTGCCGATTTTCGTGAGAGACGTTCAGCGAACGTTATGTCAAAATTTTAATGATCTTTCTTATATATTCTTTTTAATAAACTATTATTCTTTTAATTATCGGTATCTGTATCCGCTTTATTCATTCGTTCTGTCAGTTTATCTTTTAAACGGTCAAGAAACTGAGTGCGGCTTCCTTTTCGATCCCTAATTTCTAAATAAATCCGATAAATATCCCCAATGCTTACATTAAAGATATTCTCTAAATAAGTAGTAAGCGCTTTCAAATTTATATTTCCGTGGTTTATACACTTTGCTGTATCCAATGCATAAATTAACTCCGCCAAATCCGTTTTACTTGCGGTCCAAGTCTCACATGTTTTATGCACTGGATGAACTTCCTGTTCTGTTTCTGTATTTTCTTTCAATTTTACAAGCTGCGATTTGATATACAACTCTAATAAATCATTTGCCATGATTTTGGCTATTTTATAATCGTATACTGTGGAGAACCTGACATCACATTCGAAATAAAAACAGGCAATATTCATTGGAATATCAGTATCCCGGTTTCTTAAAAAGTAAATCTTATCGAAATGAGTACCGCCCATACGAAAGTAATGATACATCTCAATATTGCAATCAAAGAAATGCTTCAGTAAATCTAATTCTGTCAATAAATAAGTCTCTATAGTTGAACAACTCCCTTTGGGGCGATTCATTTCAATTTTGTAAACAGACATGTAATAGATTAGCTTACTTACTATTTTCGGCTTTATTTCTTTAAAAAACTGTATTTCTTCTTCTTCCGATTTAAAATCATATTTTACAATGAATTTTTTCAACTCTCCAAGTTTAGACTCAAGAAACTTTAAGATCCGAGTTGATTTCGTTATTTCATTCTTTTCATCTCGTTCAATCTTATTTATTTGTTTTTCTATTTCGTCAAGGTGTAGGTTTGTAAATTTCTCCATAGAACTCAATTTTATCCAAAATAGTAAAATTAATAAATACAAGACAAAATAAGTTGATATAATGGATACCGACTTATTTTGTCTAAAAACTATTCGGAAATTTTATACATTCATCTTAAATGGATCAATTTGTGAGACTGAATTAAACCAAGTGATTTCATCCGGGCCATCAGGTGGATTAGATTCAAGTGCTAAAGAAATTTCATTGTCTAAAATAACAATTTCCAATTCGGGTGTTATATATTGTTTTTTAAATATTGTTTCCATATCATTCGGTTGTTTAATGTAGAACACTTATAGTATAATTTTTTTTGTCAATCCATTCATCTTGAGAATGAATATTGAGCCTTTATTCATACCTCGTAAAACAGTACGATTTCCGTTAGTAATTCCCTCTGTTATTTTTTGTCCCATACCATTGAACACTCTGTAGTTCATATTTTCGTCAGAAAGGATTACGATTTCATTTTGAGCATCAACAAATACTGTAATTCGATCATTGCCTTTTTCTTCAAATCCGGTAGTTGCTCCCTGCACCTTGAACAACAAACTGAAACGACTTTCATTATTCGAAACAACTCCAGTATTAAATACATATTCAGTTCCAACCTGCAGCTCCGTTTCGGTTTCAGCTGTTTTGTCCAGCAAGTAAACTTTAGTTGTTACACCAATATTCGTCAATTCGGTTACTTTCAGTTTTAGATCAGCAGCTTGTCCGTATGTAAAACCCAGTGGTGATTCAATGTTGTTCTTGATTTCAGCAAGACCATTGATTACCAACTTTTCATTACTAATTTTACTATAGATTTCAGGACAGTTTTCTATGTTGTTGAATTTTTTAGGCGAGTCATAGTCATCATACCCATTCGATGCTAATGAATTAAAATACAAAACGGTTTCGTCGGTATTGACTCCATTACTGATTTCCAGTCGAAGTAATTGTCGCTCTGATTTATTGACATTGGGAGCTTTTAATGGATTTAAAGTACCATCGCCATGAGAACGCATGGTATTGGCGAATGTTACACTTCCGGCACTATTGGCTCGAACCCAAAATCCCTGCATAGGTGGAATGTAACCTGAAGTTGAAGCCGGGACTGAAACATTTCCAGCAGCATTGAAAGTTTGGAATGTATATGAACCTGATTTTTTGGTTCTATACCAAATGGTAGATCTCAATAAAGTATTGGTAGCAAAAAACAACTCCGAATTCAGATAAGATGTATATGGATTGCCCAGTAAATTAAATCCGGTATAACTGGCGCCGGAGTTAGTAACCGGAATAGTTATTTCACCACTATTCAGACTCCCGTTAAAAGAGATATTGTTAGTGGTTGTTCCCGAATTAGAAACTGCAATATAACCTAAACCAGAAGTTAATGTCCCTGTATAATTATTTACCCAGCCACTTGTACTTTCGTTATAATACGAAACTGAGTTTGCTCCTGCGCTAGTCAGGTTGTCATTCGTAGCACTCGTTATTGGCGAGCCAACATACCAATTGCGACCTTGAGAAAGGTATTGCTCAACGATGACTGAAGTAGCAGTTAATGCTCCAGAGGTATTTTGGTCTACAAAAGTAGCTGTTCCTGTAGCGTTACTTTGGAGCGTAAATATACCAGAAGTCAAAGTGTATCCTGAATTAAGAGTAAGTTTTCCACCAGGATTAATTGTTATATCGGCAGTAGTGGTATTGGCCGTAACATTCAATTCATGTCCGTTAGAAATTGTAACTAAACCTGCAGTTACCCCCGGAGCTGAAGAAGCTACAGACCATGTAGAATTGTCGGAAGTACTCAACCAATTAGCAGCATTACTCCAAGCACCCGAGGCAGCTGAACGGTAATTGACAAAACTCTCGTAAGCACCCAAATCAATCGTACCGCCACTAAGTCGTGAATTTCCATTCAAATCTTTACTGACACTAAGACTACCTCCGTAATTAATGTAAGCAGCGTTGTTTCCTTTATTAACACAAGCACTTCCTGATGATAATTGATAATTCCCGTTAGTTGCATCAATAAATTGAGGATTGTTGCCAGAACTACTTCCATTTAAGTTGCTAGTACCTGCCGGTGTAGTATTTTGAAATAGACAGTAATTAACTGAACTTCCGGTAAGATTAAAGGTAACTTGTGTTCCTGTATTTCCCCATACAATGGTGTTCTCCACATTTATTGGATTCGGACTATATATACCTCCATAATTATTTGCAGTGTTATCTGCAATAGTACAGTTGATAATGACAGGTACAGTAGAACCATCTGTAACGACTATTCCTGAACCATTACCATTTGTTGTATTCTTAGTAATCAAACAGTTTATAAGAGTAGGAACTGCAGCTCCTGCTACTCTTATGCCACCTCCTTGAATATTGTTGGTGACTACCACATTCTCAATACGGGTATTAGGACTTCCCCAACCACAAAAAATAGCACCTCCTCCTGCTTCAATGGATTCGTTTCCTGTCACAATCAGATTTCTAATTACAGGTGAGAATTCCTTCGTCTCAGTGATATGAATACCTGCTCCACGTCTATGATCGACAGAATATCCGTTAACCAAGATGTTTTGTGCACTACTATTAAATCCTTTCCCTCGGGTGATAGTAAAACCATCCAAACAAGCTGTAACTCCTAATCGACCCGCAATAATAAAAACATGATAGGCCCGTGTAGTTTCATTTAGTTGTCCGCTTAATATTGTTGTATTACTACGCCAATTACGGGACGATAAATTTGTTTCTGTTCCTGCGAAGCCTCCATATATTTTTCTACCAGCTTTCAACACAAACGCATTTAACACATTTCCTTCAGAGATAGTTGCTGTATTATTAGCCGGACGTGTTGGAATATAAGTACCAGCAGCAACAAAAATGGAATCACTACTAACTGATGAATCAATAATCATTTGAAGATCGTTTGAGGCATTGGACCACGAAGTCCCATCTCCATTACCATTAGCGGTAGTTTTTACATAATGTACTGTCGCATTAAGGTTATTCGCTATAAACAACCCAAAAACTAAAAGAATAATTGTAGTTTTTTTCATAAGAATTGACTTTAAAAATTATTTATTAAAGTACAGACAATAGATTAGGAAGGAAGTACCATATTAAGTATATGTTACAAAACATAAAAGTTATTCATTATTATGGTTATATATTCTACCAACACTTTCTATAAAAATGTAAACCGTATAGTCACATGAATTGACAAAGCTAACTACTTTATTTGTAGTGCCATTTACACCAAAGAGTACTTAGGTACACTGTTGAAGCTAAATTGAAAAAAAAAATCAGACAATTTTATTGGGGCGATATAAATAAAGGGTAATAACATAAGCAAGGATAGAAAATATAGCCTCTTGTCATATAGGGAATATTGTACTTATTTGATGATTGTTTCGAGGCAACTTGCAATAAAATTGGCTTGTAATTTTTGAGCTTCGGACTTGTAATGCACGTGGTCTCTGTATTGGTCCACACCCAATCTTTTTGTAAACCCGAACAAATTTATTACGGGAACTTTTTTCGATGTACACACTTCTGTTGCAATTTGATTGTATTTAGCTATATCGGTAGCATAACGCTTGAAGCTATTTGACTTGGAATTATGAATACTATCAACTACCGGTGTGGTGGAAATCCAAATAGGTTTTATCTTTTTTCTTTTTAGTAAGCTAAATATCTTAATTAAGTTTGAACGATATTCTGACTCATTAATTTGTATTTCATTCGTTTTAGGATTTCGCTTTATATCATGCAGACCACAATTTACAATTAGATATTCAGGGTTGAATCCCGGTTCTTCCAATTGAGATTTGAGATATGTCAAAACCATTCGGGAATCACCTCCATTTGCCCCCATAGGCACATCCAAATTCTGTAATGCTTTACCATCATCTTGTTTTCTATCAATAAATGCAAAATCTTTTACATATTCTTTCAAATAAAGATAATAGTTAATGGAAATACTATCGCCAATAAGAAATACACTTACCGGCTTAGTTGTTGAAGCTATTAACATTACAATAGCTACCACTGTCAACAATTTGATTATGTTCTTTTTCATAAAATATTAACATTAATTTAAAATAACTTATCTCCAAATAAACACCTCTGCGGGTTTAAGATTTCTCTGACCTAAAATGATTGTTGAGCTTTCAGGTATATCAATATCATAAGACATTGAGGAATAGTTCATAGCTATCCAAAATCCGTGACACCACTGAATAACTATACCTTCAGGTAAATCTGATATTTCGATAGATGCTTGATTGTACACTTTGCGCAACATATCTTTTTCAAGTTCTCCTGTATCAGAATCAACTCCAATATATGTTACAGATCCTTTGCCTATTTTTTTATGAGTTACTCCGGCTTGTCCTTTGTAGTACTGATTATTGTAAACCGCCCACACTTCAACGCTATCGGATACATCTACAATATCCGCCCAATTGTTCCATTTGTATATTTTATTTCCAGACCTTACCTCTCCATATCTTGACTCTGGCAACATATCAAAAATAAGATTTCTAGCCCCAATAAGTGGATATATAGGCGCAGAAAGTTTTTCATTCCATAAATGTGCCTCCCGATCTTTTTGACCAGTGCGAGTTGTCAAAACCAAATGTCCTCCGTTACTCACATAATTTTCCCAACGTTGAATTAGTTTTTTATCCAATAACTGATATGCCGGCGCAATAAGAACATGATATTGACTGAAATCGTGTGATTCGTCTATAACATCAACTGGAACAGTAAAAGACTGCAATATCTCGTAATAATTAGTGAGAAGATTTATATAATTCCACTGAGTGCTTTGGGGTTGATATTCCATCTCCCAACGATTATCGGGGCTATAAAGGATAGCTGTTTTACGAGCGGAATAATACGCAGGCATAGTATCTGAAGGATTATAATATTTTCTAAGTTCTTTCAATTCTTGCGACACTTGCACATACTCGTTTCCCGGCATACTAACCGAAACACCATCAGGTTGAATAATACCATAGTGATACTGTTCCGAACCACTTAATGGTTGACGAAAACGATAGTTGCAAACAAATTTATTGTCTCCGGCAAAAGCATGATATATCCACATTCTTACTGCACCAGGCATAGTTTGAGGATTAACCAACCCCCAATTAACTTGTCCCGGTTGCAATTCCATAACTCCGGTAACCCCGTTCACATTCCGAAACCAATCGTTCGCAAATCCAATACTATTTGAATATCCCATACGAAAACCTTGTTCACCATGTCCTAATGTACTACCTCCAGCAGGATATTTTGTATAGGTTACAATATCAAGTGATTTGAAACGTAACGGATCGACCTCAGAATATTCGGACATAAGATTAGTGGTAATCCAAATATTATCCGGTATATATTTTCTTAATAATTTCTGTTGCCAAAACACAAAATCAGCAGCTTGATCGGCCGAAAAACGCTTAAAATCGAGCATTGCATGTGGGTTTGCCCGCTGCACCAATTCTTTCTGATTGGGTAACCCTATTTGCTCAAATTTATTATAGGTTTGACTCCAAAAAGCAGTTCCCCAAGTCTCGTTCAATTTTTCTATTGAATTATATTTGTTTTTAAGCCACTTCTGAAAAGCCAAACGAGCATTCTCACTATAATCGCGCGAGCGATAATGTGAAGGTTCGTTATCTATTTGCCAACCCCAGATTTGCGGATTATTTGCGTAGCGTTTTGCCATTATTGTTACGATGCGTTCTACATAATGACGGTAAATATCACTATTCCAAGAAGCATGTTGCCTCGCCCCATGTTGTACCCTACGGCCATCTTCGTTCACAATAAGTAGTTCAGGATGTTTTTGAGTAAGCCACACCGGCGGGGTCGGAGAAGGTGTACACAAAATAACCTTTAAATTGTACTTTGTCGCAAGTTCAATGGCTTTGTCTAACCAGTCGAAACAAAACTTTCCTTCTTTTGGTTCCAGTGTACTCCAAGCAAATTCTCCAAAGTGAGTGAACTCGAAGCCCAACTCACTCATTTTCTTTATATCGCGCTCCCATTCACTTTCCGGCCATTGTTCAGGATAATAATAAGATCCTAATTCCATTAATCGGTTGGATTCAATTATCTGAGCTTTCTGACAAAATCCGTCAAAACTTATCAAAAGTAAAGTATTTAACAATATAAATCTTAGTTTTATCATAGAAAAAACAGCATATAAAGTCCTTAAACCCTCGTATTGAGGCTTATAATAAATATCTAAAAATTAGTAAAATAATTTACCAATAAACTGATAGGACTTTGAATTGGGGTAAATCAACAAAAATTAGAATGAGAAAATGTATTTAATTATAAATTCATTTTTTCACTTCAATTAGAAGAAGTTTCGAGCCGAGTTCAAATTCGACTGTTTTTATATTGTTGTATGATTGTTTTCGATCTGTTGATTCGTTTGGAATATAAAAATTAATTTCAGAAACATTATCCACCAAATTCAAAGTCATTTTTTCAGATATAGGATTTTTCGTAATCAGTAAATTGGTATCAAACAATTCATTGGTTCGGTATAAAGCAATCCACCAGCTTCCATTACTTTTTTGTAGCAAAGAATAACGCAAGTATTTCTCACCTAGCTCAGTTCCTGTTTTTAGTTCAAATTTTAATGAAGATGGTGTAATTTGCTTATCATCAGCTATCAACGAAATCAGATTTTTTACTGCATAAAATGCGGGTTTCGGTATTCCATCATACCTTACTAATCCAAAATGCAATTCTTTATCTCCTACAGCATCAGGGTTTTGATCCAACAATTCATAAATATAACTACGTTTTATTCCATTATTGAAATACTCGAATAATAAATGAGGGAAGTAAATGGCAGATACTTCTTCCGGTGCTCCTGCATGAGTTTGCCCAGACGCAACATAATTATGGTATCCGCATTCAGTCATTATAATCGGTTTAGAACCCGAAACAATACGGGCATTTGCTAGAGCTTGTTCTTCAGTTAAACCACCTCCCCAATGATTTGCAGGGTGTTTTGCCGCAGCATAAATGTGTAAATTCCCGTTGTCTATCTTGTTGCTTTGATCTCCAACAGTTTTGGCAACATTACCAAGATCCGCCAATGAAAAGTTAATGACTGGTAGATTTTTTGTTTCAGTATTATTGTGGATTGAATCATACAGTACTTGCTGACGGCTCACCGAAATAGGAAGCCATTTAGTAACATCTTTATTATAAGAGTAGTCTACTTCATTTGATCCTTCTACTCCAGAAAGGTAAGGAAGCAGTCTTTTAATGTAAGGCATTAATGCTGCAGGCGCTTCAGTTCCTGTACAAAAAAGAAATTTTATACCGTTTTCTCCTAATATTTTATATCTTCTTTCTTGTTCTGTTCTCGTAATATTTCCCCCAAATCCATCGCGAATATGCTTTACCCCAAGTTCTGTTACGAGTGATGTTAATCGCTCAAAATCATTATAACTGGTGTTTCCATAGCCGATATGAGTGCCAACACCTATAGAGTTATAAAAATCGTAAGCACTTTGAGCTTCCACTGAAGGCAAGTCTGCTTTAGGCTCATCATTTTTACAAGAAAAGCATAAACCCAAATTAATAAATAAAACGAATAATAATACCGAATGTTTTGTTTGTCTTTTCATATACCTATTTATGGAATTATTTCAATTAATACAAGTTGCTCTCCTAAATCAAAGTCTATAGAAGACTTATTTGTAAATACTTGTTGCTTATCTATAGATTTATTAGGCATGTAAATATTTACTTCGCTAAAATTTCTATCAAGGAGTAAATTTATTTTTTCAGGCTGAAGACTAGTGGTCACAAGTGTTCTATAATTAAATATTTCTTCTGCTCGATAAACTGCTAACCACCAACTCCCGTTGCTTTTCTGTAATAAGGTATACCGTAAATTACTATTAGTTGCTTGAGTAAGTGTTTGTAGTTTAAAATCAAGTGGCTGTGGTATTGTGTTATTATTGTCAGCAATCAACGAAATAAGATTTTTCACGGCATAAAATCCAGGTTTGGGAGTTCCATCATAGCGAACCAAGCCAAAATGCAATTCTTTATTCCCCCCCTCTGTATCAACTGTCTGATCAAACAATTCATAAATATAGCTACGGGTAATGCCACAATTGAAATACTCGAAAAATAAGTGTGGAAAATAAACTGCTGCCACCGATTCAGGTGTTCCTGCATGATTTTGAGGGTATGCAACATAATTATGGTATCCACATTCTGATATTATAATTGGCTTTGTTGCAGACACTAACCGTGCATATGTAAGAGCCTGCATTTCGGTCAAACCACTTCCCCAAAAATTGGCTGGATGCCTTGCTGCTGCATAAATATGCAAATTCCCATAATCTATTTTGTTACTTTGATCACCAACCGACTGTGCAGTATTTCCTAAGTCTGCTAACGAGAAATTGATTATCGGCAGGCTCTTAGTCAAAGTATTATTTTTTATTGAGTCGTATAACAACTGTTGACGGTTTACCGAAATGGGGAGCCATTGAGTAATATCTTTGTTATAAGAATAATCTACTTCATTAGAACCTTCCACTCCAGATAAATATGGCAATAATCTATTAACATATGGCATAAGCCATGCCAAGTCTCGTGTTCCCGTGCAAAAAAGAAATTTTATTCCTTTTTCTCCCAATGCTTTGTATCGTCTTTCTTGTTCTGTGATTGTTACGTTACCTCCAAATCCATCGCGAATATGCTTGACTCCAAGCTCCACGACTAACGAACTTAACAAGTTAAAGTTACTATAAGTTGTACTTCCATATCCTATGTGTGTACACACTCCCATAGAATTGTAAAAATCGTATGCACTACGAGCTGGAACTCCTTTGACGGTATCGGGAAATTCAATTTGGATAAAATTAGCTAACGGGATTTGCAATTGCAAGCGTCCATTAATTTTAAGAAATACATTTCCACTCTTATATCCCCATTCGGGGAGACTGTCCAATGAAAACGTATTATGGATAGTTACTCCATTATCTAAGTAAATTATTTTCAAGTTCTTTTTAGCTTGCGCTCCTGCTGTTAAAACTAACAAAAACAGGAGTACTAAAAATAAATATCTCTTCATACCTGTTTATTTTTTAATAGTTTTTTGCACAGAGTTTCCTACTTTAATGACATAAACTCCTTTTGCGGGGATTGAAACTGATACTTGATTACTTTTCTCGTATCCACTCTTTATTAGTTGTCCCAAAGCTGTATAAATACTATATTTTCCTATAGAACCATTTGAATTACAAATCACAAGAGATTCACCATTATCACATACACTTAGAGTTGAATTTGTGATGATTTGCTCAATTCCGGTACTTGTATTTACTGAACTTGATGAAAAAATGGGCATAGATGTCAAAGCATATGAATATTTTTGTGTCGTTCCTTTCAGTTCCATCACCCACTGTGAATCCTTTATGTATTGCATACTAATACTGTCAGGGTTAATAGCTACTATCTCATTACCGCTTATTTTTACAACAATATATTGCTGTGGCATCTCAGCATACAAAGACGCAACATTTGTTCCGAAAGTAAACAATGCAATCAAGTATAAAATTATTTTTCTCATTTATTTTTGTTATTAGCAAATATAATTTGTAAATCAATATCTCAAATGAATATCAAACAATGAATAATTCAAAAGTCAACTATGTGATTATTCTGTTGTATCAAATTCGAACAATTTTTCGTGAGAAATGGCTCCAGATTGCCTGATGGCTTCTTCCACATGGAGTTTCTAATATGTAAAAACTGAACATCTTCAGCCACTATAGCATGACGCTCTTCGATTCCACTATGATACCGCAGCTGTATGTTATCAATTGTAATATTTTTTCCGTGGCGGATATAAAGCCCATAAGAAGGTAACATTTGTCCGAACATCCGGTTTTCGGGATAATAATGCGGAACTTCCGGCACCTCTTTGGCTGCATCTTCAACTGTACCGCCTCCTTTCACATTAAATATACAATCTCTTAATGTAATATTTTCGACATATCCACCGGGAATACCCGTAATAGAACTGGAAATGAAACTTTGGGAAGTGGCTATAATATTGGAAATAACTACATTTTTGAGAATACTGGTTCTGTTATCCTTATTCCGCTTACCCAAACGAATAAAAATCGGTGTCTGTACATCCTGCATCGTAATATTTGAAATGGCAACTTGATCCATAATACCACCATCAACCACTTCTAATGCGATACCGGATATGCCCGTATTATTTTCTGTTACACCCCAAATAGTTTTTTTCCATGGATGAAACTTAGCTTCACTAGTTTTATTTAATGCGCAATTGGAAATGGATACATTACGAAACACTCCATGGCTTCCAGTACCGAATTTTATAAAACTACAATTTGCAGACAGGATGCAGTTTGTTACAGTTACGTTTTCCACAACGCAAGTCGAATCTTCGCTTTTAAAAACAATGGCATCATCATCTGTATCAATACGACAATCAGAAATAATTACATTCCGACTTTCAATATCAATTCCATCATTATTATAATTATCATGCGAATAGATATTTATGCGATTCACCACCACATCATTGCATTTATGCAAGCGTAGTGTCCACATGGCAGAATTTTTGAGGAATACATCCTGAATTTTTACATTTTCACAGCGATTAAACAGCATCAAAACCGGTCTATCGGGAGCATTATCTTTAGTGAAAAAAGTTTTTCCTCTGGCATCGATAACTCCAGCACCTCGTACAGCTACATTTCTAGCTTTACTTGCATACACAAGTGCTTTAAAGTCATTTTGTTGGGTAGGATAATCATCTTTGTTTTCACTTCCCAGTATAACGGATCCAGTTTGTAAAACCAGTGTAATGTTATTTTTAAGTACAAGCGTGCCAGTTACAAAAACTCCTTCGGGGACAAGCACTTCTCCTCCACCAGTATTAGCACATTGATCAATCGCTTTCTGGATAGCTAATGTATTTAACTTTTTGCCATCTCCTTTTGCCCCAAATCTGGTAATATTAACTGAGCTCGCAAACAGATTTTGAATTATAAAAGCTACTGAGATAATTAAAATTATTTTTGTTTTTGACATTTTTCGATTATTTTATTGTATATTATTTATCAATTTTCTATATCCATTTACCGAAGCACCTATTCCATCATTGTATAAAATTTTTCGTGTATTATTCTAATTCCGCGTTAGATATTGATCAAAATAAAGTGTTGCACATTTGGAATTATTTTCTTCAGTTCATTATATTCTCGCCAAAGTTTATCATATTTTTCAATGGCTAAACGAATAGAGACCAAATCATAAATCCCGGTTTTATCCCCCGTCTAACCTTTGAGCATAATAGTCCATCCCTGCGCAAGTATGCTTTTAATCCATTTTTATGACATTCATCAATTTCATTCCAAAATTATTTAGTTAATATTTCAAACCGTTTTCGTACTTTCGACCTCTTCGTAAAAATATGATTGTCAAATCGTTCATATCCTTCTTTTTCATTTTGTTGTGCAAAAATGAAACTATTTACTACTACTAAAAGAAGGAATATCATTATTTAAATTCTCGTATTTTTAATTATTTATTAGGTGTATCTGACATGTTAAATACAAGAGTACCACCAGCGATAACATCTTTATGGTAAATCGCAAAACCTTCTATTACTTTTCCGTTTAGTTCTATTGATTTCACGTATTTATTCTTTTTTGATATGTTCTCAGCTAAAACCGTCAGCGCTTTATTGCCCGATAATTTAATCACTACTTTCTTCAGTTGTGGGGCACCAAGAATGTATTCGCCACCAGAAGGATTGACAGGATAAAAGCCCATTGCCGAGAAAATATACCATGCCGACATTTGTCCACAATCATCATTGCCACACAAACCATCTGGTTTAGGCATATAGAAACGATCGAAAACTTCTCGTATCAATTCCTGAGTTTTATCTTTTCTATCTGCATAGCTATACATGTAAATTACATGGTGGCTTGGTTCATTTCCATGTGCATATTGACCAATTAAGCCTGAAACATCACCTGTAAATCCAGTTTGGTCTATTTGTTTTTGCAAATAAAAAAGTGAATCCAATTTTGTTACGAAAGCTTGTTTTCCTCCCATCAAATCAATTAGTGTTTTTACATCGTGTTGTACATGCCAAGTGTATTGCCATGCATTCCCTTCTGTATAATCTCCTCCGACTGTACCCGCATGCGAAATTTGGAATTGATTAAAAGGAGTGCGCCATTTACCCTCAGAATCTTTTCCTCTCATCAACATAGATTCCGAATCAAAAAGGTTTTTATAAAAATTGGCTCGCTTCATAAAAATCTCATAATCCTCAATTTTGCCCAAGGATTTAGCCATTTGGGCAACACAATAATCATCATAGGCTGATTCCATTGTTCTCGAAACCGATTCAACTCTGACACTATCAAAAGGATAATATCCATATTTATTATAGATTTCCCAGTTTGAGTTGAAATGGCTAACAGTAGATGACTTTTTTATAGCTTGGTATGCTTTTTCGGCATCAAAACCAGTAAAACCTTTTAGATAAGCATCCACAATTACAGGGATAGCGTGATTACCAATCATGCAATAGTTATCTTTTCCCCATAATGCCCAAATAGGCAAAAACCCCGAGGTTTCGTGATGGTCGAGCATAGTTTGTACCATCCCATCTACAAGCTCAGGCGTTAGTATAGTATATAGTGGATGAGCGGCACGATAGGTATCCCACAACGACAAGGTGGAATAGTATTTCCCAGTTGCAGATATATGAATCTTATCATCTACTCCTCTATATTTACCATCGGTATCCGCAATATTATTGGGTTGAATAAACAAATGATACATTGAAGTATAGAAGTTTATTTTTTCAATTTCAGTCCCTGTAACCTCAATTTTACCTAGTAGTTTATTCCATTCGATTTGCGTATGTTTTTTGACGATATCAAAATCCCAATTCGAATTTTCATTTTGCATCGAGCAAACTGCACCCTCAACACTTACAGTAGACATAGCAACTTTAGCCTGTACTCTTTTTTGATTACCAAAAGACAGAATAAAACGCTTGGCTTTTTCATTTCCTTGTGGAAGTAATTCTTTAGCAATAAATGGTTTGTCAAATTTTATTACATAAAAAAAAGTTCTACCAACCCAGCCTCTAACTTTTTGACGGCCAGTAATGGTTTGATTATCAGCAATTATACATTCCGCTTCTGAAACACGATTTTCTAATTGGCTTGTTTTACTCACTAAACCTCTTTGCAAATCAAGATAAAGTTTAGCATCGTTATTCTTGAATTCATATCGATAAAATGATGTGTGTGCTGTGGCTGTTATTTCAACGTCTACTCCGGCATCTATCAAAGAAACATAATAATAACCCGCAGTTGCTTTGTGAGTAACTTTATCGTATTTACTTTTATACTCATCCTGCTGAACAACACCACAAAACGGGTATAACAAGATATCCCCCAAGTCAGGTACTCCAGTACCATTCATGTGAGTTTGTGAGAATCCTTCAATATAATTATCATCATAATTATAACCCGAACAATAGCGCCATGAACCATTTCCTGATTCAGGACTGGCCTGTATTAATCCGAATGGAGCACATGCACCGGGGAAAGTGTGACCATTATCGGCATTGCCTATAAAAGCATTGACATATCTGGTATAATTACTCGCGTTTCCCACGCTATAAATTAATCCAAATAGCAATACCGCAAGAAATATTTTGTTATTTATGAAATTTGATAGCATTTATATATAGGTTGAAAATGATTGTCAAAAAAATATTTTTTGACAATCATTAATATTTTACAATTGGATTTGTACTGGAATTGCATAATTGTATTTGGCTTGCGAAACATCCAGCAGTGCTCCAATTATGAAGTAGTACTGCCTACCCGAAAAGTAAGACGTACTATAGGCATCCAAATCCAGTATTAACTTTTGTTCAACTGTTTCGTCTACTACGGCTCCAATTGATTGTTCAAGTTTGAAAGCATTTGAAGGTTGACCTACAATATCCAATAAATGGGCATATAGACCGATTGTTTTCACCTTCTGATTGGGAAGCGTAGTTTGAAGGTTAAATGTCGCTACAATGGTGTTGTTCACTTTTTCAATTTTAGCATTTTTCACCCGAATGTATGGTTGAACTACAAAATTCAAAGTTGTTTTTCCTTTCACTATAACTTCCTGCTCTTCAATCGGTACAAAATTTCCAGGAGTTAGATTCATCGTATAAGTAGCCGAGAACATTAGTTTATTTAAATATGTACCATCGTTTTTAATAACCATATATTGTGTTGCAGGATTTTCATATCCATGCTCAATATAGGAGATAGTAGCTCCGCTCATAATATCCTGACGAACCAATTCATTTGTTTCATAATCTAGAATACTCCCTGATATTTCAGCATCAGGACCATCGTAATTATCAAGTTCGCACGATGTAAGAATAATCAAAAAGCATGCTATTACGGTCAAAAATATTGTTCTTTTTTTCATCTCAATCTTTGTATTTAAAATTAATATAACGGATTTTGGGTTAAACCATTCGCTCCGGTTCCAGGTATTGCTCTATAATACCATTTTTCCTTGAAAGTAATTGTACTTTCAAAATACATTCTGACCATTATATATTGGGGGCTGGTTCCCCGTAAATCAAGCAAAGGCATAAGCCCCATTCTTCGTCGAGCAGTAAATTCAGTGTGCATTGTTCTACGTCTCATCATATCCCAAATTGCCCTATTTTCAAAAGCAAGCTCTACACGACGTTCCCTCAATACATTCTCAATTGTCAAGGGGATTTCAACCGTATGACCAGCCCTGAAACGAATTGAATTTAATGCATTTTTTGCTTTTTGTTGGGCATTATTAGCATTGTAGCCGCTTTCAATCACTGCTTCAGCGTAATTCAACAACACTTCGGCATAGCGCATATCAATATAATCAGTAGTTGATTGATTCCATGCGGCAGCAACATCATTTTTTTCCTGTAAAAACTTTCTTAGCAAAAAGCCTGTACGGGTCATATTTCCAGCTCCATAGCTGTCGAACCCAGAGTAATTAAATTGGGATTCAGCTCCATAAGTATAATATGTTATCCCATCGGTGTGCGTATAAGAACCTTTCGTTTTTATAATTGAGCTTCCATTGGGTTTTACTAATCCACCTTGAATAACAAGTTTAACGTCTTTCCAAACTGCTCCTGGATAATTGATTGTAGCGAATAAACGCGCATCTTTATTCTTAAAAATCTCTTCCGGACTATTAAAATGTAAATATTTTTTCTTAGCAACAAATCCATTTGCATCACCTACCATTCCATCCTGAGTTGTTACAACTGGAGCCGAATATCCCGGATTATCGTATGACTCATACATATCTATCAAATCAAGTGTTGGATTCATGCGTCCCGGGTGTGCTCTTCCGTTAGCAGTTTGCTGAGGCTGGTACCACCAATCGTAGTTGTGCGACGTTTTGTTACCTGCGCGGACAAAGCCTTTAATAAAAATCACTTCTTCAGGAGCAACGCTTGGCGTTTCGAAAAGTGTCTGATAGTTTACCGCTGCTTCGGTGGGATTGGCTGGATTTGGTTTATACAAACTGTATTTTCCTGAACTCATAATTGAATCTGAAGCTTCAATAGCTTCAAGATAATACCGATTTGCCGCTGAATCTGGTATCCCTACCAGTCCTTCATCAACGGCTGTACCTGATAGAGGTGCTTGCAACCAATATTTTGCAATAGAAGCTGCGTGCAAAGCTACTCTCGATTTTAGAGCTAATGCAGCCCATTTAGTGGCTCTGCGATCTGAAGAGCCCCATTCACTCGCATCCAAAGGTAAGTTAGCTATGGCTTTGTCGCATTCTTTAAGTATGAAGTCCCAAGTATCTTTTTCGGTGCTGCGCGGAACTTTCAGATTATCTGTTTCACCAGGTATATATTCCTGTACATCAGTAATAATGGGTACACCACCGTATCGTTTAACCAATCCATAATACAAATACGCTCTAATAAATGATGTTTCACCGACCAGCTTTTTCTTAGCAGCCTCATCCACATTCAGATTAGGTATTTCAGCTATCAACAAATTTACACTTCTGTTTAATCGATACGCTTCATCCCACCAGAGTAAATCACTTTCTGCAAAAGTTCCTCCCCATGCAGACTCAGCACCATCCAAGCTATAAGAGTCGGTAACAAAACCTTGTGTATTTTTATCTTTAATACCATCTGTTACGTGAAAGCCTTTTATCGGATCATAATTGAAGTCCTCGACTGGAAGATAATAATACAGGTCAGCCATATACAATTTAACGCCATCCGGATCGGAAAATAATGCTTCACCAGATATTTTATCTAATGGCTTTAAATCAAGAATATCGGTGCAAGCTGTACTAGCAAATATAATAAATGATAATACAAAATATGTTGTTTTTTTAATCAATATCTTCATAATAGAAATGTATTAAAATGTTAGATTAACTCCTACGTTATAACTTTTAGTTAAAGGATAATTTTGTCCGGCACTATAAGCACCTTCAATTTTTTCAGGATCAAATGGTTTTAAAAATGGGTCGCAGATAGTGAACAGGTTATGAGCATTTATATAAAACCGACAGGTTTCAAGAAAAATTTTATTTAATAATTTGGTTGGAACGGAATATCCAATTTCCATACTTTTAAATCTCAGATAAGTTGCATCTTTTCTAAAGACACTGCTTTCACGGACATTATTACTATTATAATTCACGGTTTTTGTTGCCGGCCATTTACCTGATATCCATTCACTATTAAGATCATAAGGATCAGACAAGTGCCATCTATCGTAAAAATAGGCAGGAGTGTTGTATTCACCCCATAGCACATTGGTAAAAGTTCCACTGAAATAAATCGTATACTTACCAGAGCCCTGAAATAAAGCATTGATATCAAAACCTTTCCACTGAGCATCCAAAGTAAGACCATAATGCAACTTAGGAGTTCCATTCCAAAATGAAGGAAGCATATCACTACCATTTACAAGTCCATCGCCATTGACATCGCTATACTTATAATCACCTGGCAATAACCCAGCTTTACTGTCCTGTACAGGAGAATTATAAATCTCTTCAAGACTTTGAAATTGACCTATGTTGTCGTATCCCCAAACTACATCGCTCCATCTGTAAGTATTACCATTTCTCCATTTGTCCCAACTGCTTCGATAAGCACTGCGCTCGACGTACAATTTCATTGTTCGTGCGTAATTCAGATTAGCACTAATACCGTAGGAAAAGTCGCCGATTTTATTTTTGTGGGTAATTGCAAAATCCAAACCTCGAACTCTATCACTATTTAAGTTTTCATCGGGCAAGTCAGCACCAAAAGTATTGGGCAATGATAAGTTACGTGTAGCTAACAATCCTTCTCTATCGCGCTGATAAAAATCTATTTCAAAATTCAATTTACTATTAAACAAACTCAAGTCTAAGCCAAAGTCAGTAATAGTAGAAGTGTACCATGTAAGATTTTCATTGGTAATACTGGGGGCCGCAATACCTGTGGTAAACGATCCATCAGTCATTTCATATCCGCCACTGCCTGTAGTGGTGTATCCAAAAGCGTATTGAAATGGTTCGCCTGCATTCTCACCTACTTTTCCATATGATGCGCGAATTTTTAGATTATTAATGAAACCAATATTGTTTTTTATGAATTTTTCTTCAGAAATACGCCAAGCTCCGGAAATGACAGGAAAAAATCCCCATTTATTATCGCTTGCATACCGATAAGTTCCATCTTCACGAAATGCAAAATCAATGAAGTATTTACTTTTATAGTTATAATTGAATTTTCCTACCAACGAAACACTTGCCGATTGACTTTCATAACCATCTGTCAATTGATTATTGATCGAAGCCTGATTTATCTGATCGTTTGTATAAAAGTCATATTCACGTTGTAACCAAGAATAACGATAAAATCCCTGCGATTGCTCGTAAACAAGTGTGGCACCAATTGTATGCGCATCAGCGAAAGTATTATTATAGGTAGTTTGCGCTTGTATCATAACCTTATTATTATCATCATTACTATTACTGATTTTTGCAGGGCTATTTATTTTTGTTGCATTGTAAACATCGTTTACGGCATCATAAGTATATACATTGTAAGTTTTTGTTACACTTTTATTCATCTTAATCTGCGTATCGTAGGTAAAACTTCCCTTTAATTCAAGTCCTTTCAGAAAGGGAGCTTTGTAGGTAAGACTTGCAATGGTTAATAAGTTTTTGCTTTTTTGTTGATTGTACCCAGCATAATCTTCATCCATAAGTGGCAATGGATTATTATCCGAAACTTTGGCGAAATAATCGGTATTATTATTGGCGTAAGGTTTCTCGGTAGGTAGCGCTAAGAATGCTCCACGGTATATCCATATAAATTCACCGGGACTTCTCTTTACATCATATCTTCCCGACAGGTTGATATCTGCAGTCAGGTTATTAGCCAATTTTACAGTTAAATTACTCCGTAAATTATAACGATTATAATTCAAATCGTTACTTTTGAGCAGCCCTTCTTCCTTGTATGTTCCAAAACTGATATAATAGTCGACAGCATCACTACCACCTCTCACAGAAAAGTTATGCTGCTTTTGTGGTGCGTACTTTTTTATAACCATATCGTACCAGTTCGTACTTTCATATCCAAGCCCTCCAACTTTCCACTTCTCAAGTTCCTCTTTTGTAAATGCAGGTCCTAGAACAGAAGTAGGATCTGACAACATAATATTTACACGGCTATCATTGTACAATTCTGCCCACTGGGCTGCGTTACACATTTCCGGCATATCAGTAAGTGTTTGTACCCCAGTTACACCACTGTATGAAAATTGCGGTTTTCCTTTTTTCCCTTTTTTTGTTGTAACCAATATTACCCCATTACCGGCATTCAATCCATAAATAGCTGCAGAAGCATCTTTTAGTACCGATATACTTTCTATATCATTGGGATTCAAACGTTGAAATTCAGAGGCTCCTCCAGAAGGCACACCATCAATGACATACAATGGAGATCCAAAACCACGAATATTTATATTTGTGTCAAAATCCCCAGGACCTCCAGAGTTTTGACGAATCTGAAGTCCAGATACTTTTCCTTCCAAACTTTGTGCTAAACTAGAATGAGTAGTAGTAATAATCTCTTTGGAGTTAATTGAAGCAATTGCTCCCGTAAGATTCCCTTTCTTTTGAGTTCCATAGCCAACTACTACAACTTCATCCAGACTCTTACTGTCTTCGCGTAAAATGACAACAATATTTTGTTTTTCGACTTTTATATCTTGGGTTACATATCCTATATAAGAAATAATTAATGTTGAACTTTCGGGAACATCTAACGAAAAGGTTCCGTTAATGTCAGTAATTGTACCAACATTAACGCCCTTTATTGCAACATTCGCCCCAATTATTGTTTCCCCATTTTGATCCTTCACTACTCCAGATATGCGATTCAAACTCGTTTTTGAGTTTGAACGAATTTCCATTTTGTCTGAAATAACGATAGATTTTGAAGAAACAATACTAAACTCAAGACCTTTCTTACTTAAAACCTCATCGAGAACTGACGACACACTCGCCTTTGTTTTGGAGATTGTAATGTCTTTTTTATCATCAATCACAACACTTTTGTAAGAAAATCGATAAGTAGTTTGTTTTTCAATAGTTTTGAGAACATCTTTCAATGATGCGTTTCGAAGTTGGATTGTTACAAACTGATCTTGTGCATACAAATTTATGCATCCAAAGATAAAGAGTAACAACAAAGTAATTTGTTTTAGATTTACTTGTTTATTCATTCTTATTAAATTTTAAATTAACGATTATTTAGCACTCATAGACAATAGTTACTAATAATGACAGGCTGTTTTCTACAAAGTACCAATAAAAAAACATGTTAAACAACATAAAAAAACCGCTTCAATTTTTCGAAGCGGTCTATATCGTTTTTTTTTCATTTTGATTTACTAGTTAAAATCCGAGTTTCAATCTAAAACTACAGTAGTGGCATCCGATATTGGTCTCAAAAAAAATGACATATTATAATGCTGTTAATACAATTTCATTCCCATTAATTGCAGCTCTCAAATGATAAGCTTTTTCAATTATTTCCAACACTTCATTCAAATTGGAATTTGGTATTATACCAGTAAACTGATCATCAAGGCAGTCATTACAGTTTATTACGATTTTAACGTTGTAATTTTCTTCAACTGTCTTAATTACATTTGCTAAAATAGTATTACGAAATACCATATCTCCTTTTCGCCATGCAGAAGCATCTTCGATATTCTCTTCGTCAATAACAGTAATATCTCCTGTTTGTTGATTCAAAATTGCTTTCTGACTAGGTTTAATAATTACCTCCTTGCCTTTAAGTACAGATTGCAGCAACACACTCCCTTCTTCCAAAGATAACTCAGCAGTACTGCCTAACTCTTTTACAGATAAATTAAATTTAGTCCCTAAAACTTTAACTTGCATACCTCTTACATCTATTATAAAGGTTTTTTCTTTGTTTTTATGGACATTAAAATAGGCCTCACCTTTGAAACTTATTTTTCTTTCTTCTTCGTTAAATAGCTTAGGAATATAACTTAATCTTGATTCCGAATTAAGTGACACTTGGGTTCCATCAGGTAATGTTATATTGGCTCGCTCGCTTTTTCCTGTTGAGACAACAAGTTCTTCCGACACAAATCGATTATTTTCACGATACAAATAAAATGTTGAAATGATGAATATTGGTAATAGCACAGCGGCAACTACCCGAATAATCCGAGGAAATAGAGGGATCCTACGTTGTTCATGTTCGATAATCGTATCAATACGCCGTTTTATTTTCTCCATCTTCTCGTCTCCTACTCCAGTGGTATCAATTTCTTCATCTAACCAAGAATAAGACAATAGCTCTTCAAACTCAGCATCAGTCATCTTTCCAAGATTTTGTCTGAGTTTTATTAGCTCATCAAGAGATATTTTATTTTTCCTAAACTTATAATCTAAATCTTTCATTAAAGCCATGTTTTATTAATATAGACATTATATTCATCAAGAAGTACCAAAAGAAATTATTTAAATAAAAACAGCGATAGAAATATTAATAAAACAACCAGCTTCTCTCTCAATGCTTTCAATCCAATGGACAGTTGATTTTTAACGGTTTGTTCACTTATCATAAGCTTCTCTGCCACTTCTTTATTTGTCAGTTGCTCAAAGCGGGATAAAGTTATGACCTTTTGTTGAGTTGGCGGTAGTTTCTTTAATTCTTTACTGAACTTTAAAACAAACTCATCGTATTCTATTTGATAGTGAGCGTTATCCACCATCAAAACATCTAAATGATTCACATACTCTTCGTATACCGGATGATTTACTTTGGAGTGATATGCATTGATTAAATGATGTTTCGCCATAATAAATAACAATGATCGCAGTGTCTCCTCCTGGCGAATATTTGCTCTATTTTGCCACAACTTAACAAATACGTCCTGTATAATTTCTTCTGCTTCCTCTGATGATTTTGTGAATTGAACACTATATGCATACAGACGCTTAGAATACATTTGATATATTTTATCAAAGGCTCTGCTTGATCCATTTTTTAATTCTCGAATCAAGTTTTTTTCAGTTATGTTGATTTGTTTTTCCAAGACAGGGGTTAACTCTTACTATTCAATTATATTGCAAATATAATCAGATTTATACATTTCTGATAAAAAAATGTGGATTTAATAACATATTACAGAAACACAACGAATAATTCAAAAAAACACAATAAATTTGATCAGTTTCTAATGCGTAGCCTTAAAAGGTTATATATTAGAAACAATTACGAAGTATTCATGCGAGAAAATGTTCCATACAATTTATCACGAAACAAAGTTCGGGTAAATTGTATGGAACATTTATTTTTAATCAATTATAGATTTATTCTACAATCAATTTTTGAACAATATATTTTTTACCATACGAAGTTTTAACAAAATAAACACCTTGCTTAATATCTAATTTTGCTGTTGTCTCTTTTGACTTCATTTGTTGAACAATTGAACCATTTATATTAAATATTTCTACAATTGAATTCTCCGGCGAAGATATATTAACAAATCCTCTCGCCGGATTTGGAAAAACAAATACTTTTGCAACTAAATCATCAGATGCTTCCCTTTCCCCTGTACCAAGTCCAGGATTTTGATACTCATAAGCACCCAAATCAATAGTGCCGTTTGACAATCTTAGGTTACCAGCATTATCAAAATCGGTGGCTAATGTTGCGATACCGTAAGCAGCATTGTTTCCTTTATCAATACAAGCACTTCCTGATGATAATTGATAATTCCCGTTAGTTGCATCAATAAATTGAGGATTGTTGCCAGAACTACTTCCATTTAAGTTGCTAGTACCTGCCGGTGTAGTATTTTGAAATAGACAGTAA
>Ga0209373_10001511_pt1 | contig 26819 bp, 25 predicted proteins | sample Higcelweek5metaG_FD_187173 | JGI IMG/M metagenome (GOLD analysis project Ga0209373, IMG submission 187173) | Freshwater pond sediment microbial communities from the University of Edinburgh, under environmental carbon perturbations - High... | ecosystem: Environmental > Aquatic > Freshwater >... | reverse complement strand
CAAACTTCTTTCCGATATTCTGCCTGAAATTTTCCGGTATCGTATTCCAGTCCAGCACGTCGACTTCAAAGGGAAGGTTTGATTCCGTAAAAGCGTTTTTAAGTTCTGCCATGAACTTCCATTCCAATGGCTCTTTACGGACAATTACAAGATCAAGATCGCTTCCAGAGTGCGAGGACCCGTTGACCCTGCTTCCAAATGCTCTTACTTCGCAGTCAGGGGCAAACTCATAAAGAATGTGCTTAATTATCAACAGGTGTTTACTTGATAGATTAACCATTTTGAAATACAGTCCTTAAATGTGCCTCAAGCTCATGTACATCCTGGAGGAATCCGGGCAGAAGGCTGAGTGTATCCCTGGCAAAACCAATGCCATAGTCGTGTGCCGTATTATTGCGATTGTCACGATAGGCAAACCATCGTTCAACGGTTTCCTCGTCGGACAGCAATCCATGCTTTGCAGCCTGACGCAAAACGTCTTTATAGTACAATTCGTCAACCGAACGCGGGGCGCCTGTGTAGTTCTTAAGAGCTTTTCGTAGTAATTTCCCGCTGGTTTCCAGTGCCAATTCATACCCTTTTACTACGGCATTCCGATAAATTTCATACTCAATACTGTCTGGAGGGACATTGTTAAGCATTTTCAGTGAAGATTCCAGAGTTTGAATGCACCGGTATAAATTATCCGTATTTAAATCCATGGTCACTCCTCCATGTCAATCAAGCCTGAAATTCTGACCAAGATAAATTCTTCTCGCTTCAGGATTTTCGGCAAGCTCTCTTGCGGTTCCGTCAATGAGAATTTTTCCGCTTGCCATGATATATGCCCGGTCTGTGATACGTAAAGTTTCACGAACATTATGGTCTGTTATAAGAACACCATACCCTTTTGTCTTAAGCTCATGAACAATGCTCTGTATATCTTCAACAGCAATCGGATCAACGCCGGCAAACGGTTCATCAAGAAGAATAAAATCAGGATTAATTGCAAGTGTACGCGCAATTTCAACACGGCGGCGTTCCCCTCCGGACAGCATATAGCCGAGACTTTTTTCAAGATGTGCCACGTGAAGTTCCTCAAGCAGCTGCTGCATCCTGAGTTTACGTTCTTTTCCGCTCATTCTTTGACGTTCGAGAACGCTCATAACATTATCACGAACTGATAATTTTCTGAAAATTGATGCTTCCTGCGGCAGATAGCCAATTCCCATGCGGGCCCGCTTGTACATAGGTTTCTTTGAAATGTTCTTGTTGTCAAGAAATATTTTTCCCTTGTTCGGACGAACCATACCTACGATCATATAGAATGTTGTTGTTTTTCCTGCACCGTTAGGCCCAAGAAGTCCGACAATTTCCCCCTGATTTACAACAATGGATGCCCCGTTGACAACAGACCTTTTGTTGTAAATCTTGACAAGTCTGTCAGTCCGTATTTCGCGTACCTTTCTTGCGGGTTCTGCGGCAGGTGATGGCTTTACAATAACAATAGATTCTGACTGAGCAGCCTCAGGCTGGTCAGTAGTCTCTGTTTGAGCAACTGCTTCTGTTTGAGCAGCAGCATCTCCGGTTGATACTTTATCGTTCTCTATAGATTCATTCATGCTTTATAATTCCCTTGGAAAGTAGATTCCACGTGCACTTCCTGCAAGTATCAACCGTGAAGCTTTTCCCTTTTTGAATTTAACAATTATACTGTCACCGCTTGACTCATTGACACCTTTTGATTTCTCTTCTGTCACAAAGTACTTACTGCTGGCATTTCCCCAGATTTTTGCAAAGTCAACCTCACCATCATCAGTAAATGCCATAAGCATCCGTTTCCCGTTTGCCTCATTGACATTTTCAGGTTCTTTTGATTCATAGTATTTGCTTCTGGCTTTTCCAAAAACCCACAGGGAATCAAGCTTCCCGGAATCTGAAACTGACATAAGAAGGCTGTCGCCCCAGATATCTGTGTAATTTGAATCTTTTGAAAACTTGAGTGTGTCAACATAGTTTCCGTGCGCCCGCCCCATCACAGTTGCGCTTTTAAGTGAATTTTTGCCAAAAAAGAGATCTATTGAATCACCCTTTACATTACTTATTTCATAAATTACAAACGGGTCAAGGCGCAGCTGCGCAACGTTTGTCTTTGTAAAGTACTTTGCAGCTTTGCATGTCGAAAATAATTTGCCTTTGGTTATTTTAACACTGTCAACAACATAAGCACATTTGATTGAATCAACATACCACATGCGCTCAGAACTTATATACAGCGTTTCTGCGGTTGCTTTATCGTATCTGATCATCTGGGGCTTGCCAGTGAGCTGAAAGTATTTTGTCTGAACCTGATACTCAGCATCTCTGCCTGTGACTCTGGTTCTTTCCAGTGTGTCAACAAATACAAAGTGCCCGTTTGCAATAAGCATATTGTTATTTTTGGAAAAATTCATCCGGTCGCATGTAACAGTCTGCGCACCGCGGTAAACCCTGACATTATTATTAAAATGAACTTTTCCCTGATTTCTCCACCAGGTCGCGTCATCAGAACGGATTTTAATATCATCGTATGTAAAGACGACATTCCCTTTGAGCACACTTATGAATTCATCATTTTCAAAGGTGTTTTCATTGCTGTTTGCGGATTCAAGCACAAGTGTCGGTGATTTTTTCGGTTCATCGGCGGCGAATGAAGAGAGAATAAGAATGAGGATAAGGATGAGGTATGAATGAAACGGTATTGTATTTGTAAATATACACTGTATAGACCCGGCAGAGTGAGCAGGGAGTCTATCAGATCCGGTGATATTTTTATTCATCTCAGAAAAAGCTTTCATCATTGGATTCAACCCTGCGTTTAAAATTAGGGAACTTTCCTTTTACGTTTGACTTAAAGGAAAATCTTGAAAAGTCCTCAACAGCGTCAAGCCCTGTACCGCTGAGAATGTCTCCTTTTTTTGTCTTTATCTCGACATAAGTGTTCGATTCAATTTTCTGGGTATTTTTCACATACCAGAGCTTTTGTGTCCGTACAACCATGGAATCTTTTGTGGTGATAAGGACATCGCCCCAGACTGTAAAATTGTCCATTGATGGCGAGGTGAGACCGCTGTCGGAAATAACTTTTGTGCGCACATGCCCGATTGAATCGTATAGTGTAAGTCTCACAGGAGCAACAAGAACCGAACCTGTGTCAGTAAGCGGTTTACGCATGTACTTAGCTTCAAGTTTCCACTGAATATACTGCTTTGTATAAAAATACAGTGTCGCATCAGTCATCTCCTGATATGGAGTTAAAATTTTAACAGATGATACAGGCAGTATGTCTTTTTTCTTTTCGCAGCCGCTCGAAAAGACAAATAGAAACAGTGTCGTTAAAAGTAAACTAAGATATTTTGTTGTATTATTTTTTAAGTTGTTCATAATTGTAAATTAATTTTCCTGACCGGCGCCTTGCGGCTGCTGTTTCCATCTCCTGTGCATCCAGACCCATTGTGATGGATAGCGGCGAATGGAGTCACTTATAAAATCATTGACCATCTCTACATTTGCAACAAGATCTTTTTCAAAATTACCACTGTCTTCAAGCTGCAGCCGTTTGCTTATAAATATATGATGTGTATTGTCAGGCATTCGCGCTGTTGTTGATACAAAAACCGGTAACCTCATTTTCATGGCCATTTTTACAGGTCCTGAAGGCGTAAATGCGGTTTTACCGAGGAATTTGGCAAATACACCCTCAACTTTTGTGTCCTGATCAACAAGCACTCCAAATACTTTACCACTCTGAAGCTCACGGATCAACTTTCTTGGATTTTCAGTGCGGTTCATATACAAAATATTTTCACCGCTGCGGTTTTTTCTGATCAGTTTTTCAAGCCGCTCATCATAAAGCTTGCGACCGATTGCGAAACATTTAAAACCCTTTAACGCAAAATAGTGAAGCAGCATTTCAAAACAGCCGGTGTGTGCGGTTATTGCTACAACGCCCCTGCCTTCATTGTACGCAGAGCTGAACTCATCAAATGAATCCGTTGTGACTATTTTGTCAAGTTGATCCTTTGACAGATTAGAAAAGTGCAGCCCGTCAAAAAGGTTCTTCCCTAAATTGACATATACATCACGGGCGCATCTGCTTATCTGTGAATCACTCCACTCATTGCCGTAAATCAACTTAAGATGCCTGAGCGTGCGCCGTTTCTCCTCATTAGGGAAAATATACGCGAATGCGCCTATGGCTCCAAAAAGAGTGATACCGATTCTGCGCGGAACAAACTGCGTAATCTTATAACCGCAGAATGCCCCCGCATAAATAACCGTGTTCTTGACTTTTTTAAAAAATCTCAAATGCTACCTCGTAAACTGCTGAAAAATATCAGGCAGCCGTCTCAGAACGACTGATCTGTAAACCCAGAGAAATATCATCAATATCCGTAATTTCCATATCAGGCCCTGCTGAATTCTGCCATGTTATATCTGTTGCAAGTGTCTCGGAACAGACATAAGCGCTGAACCTGCTTACCGCATCCTTAATCTGATCTGTACTGAAACAGCTTATGGAGATCCGGTCTGTAACATTGAAATCTGCTGTTTTCCGCATGTTCTGAACCCGGTTTACAAATTCACGCGCGACACCTTCCGCCCTGAGTTCGTCAGTAAGTGTTGTGTCAAGCGCAACTGTCAACTCGCCTTCTGTCTCGACCTCAATACCTTCGCGTTTTGTGCGGCGTATTTCAATATCATCAAAAGTGATCGCATGCCCTTCAATTTCAATTGTTTTCCCGTTTTCAAGACCGATGATCTGCTCTATTGTCAATTTTTCTATCACTGCGGCCGCATCTTTCATTTTCGCTCCGAAGACTTTCCCGAGTTTCTTGAAATTGGCTTTCGCACTGATTGAGACAACAACATCCTCCTGAACACTGAACCTGATGCTCTTGACATTGAGCTCTTCACGGATAAGACTTTCCATCTGCTCAAGCAGTGCAAGTTTTTCCCTGTCGCGGACGATTACTGTGAATTCATTGAGAGGCTGACGTGTTTTAATAATAAATCTGCTGCGCAGTGCACGTCCCATTGTTACTGCCTGACGAATCAGCTGCATTTTCAGCTCAAGATCAGGCTTGCTGCGCTGCGGGTATGCAGCCGGGAACGGATTAAGATGAACACTCTCTTTTGCACTGTCAATTTTACCTACAACAAGGTTTCTGTATATTGACTCAGTAAGAAACGGCAGGAACGGCGCCATGACTTTTGAGAATTCGACCAGTACAAAATAAAGCGTGCTGTAGGCACTGCTTTTATCAGTATCGGTCTCACTTTTCCAGAACCGCCGTCTGCTGCGGCGGATATACCAGTTTGTGAGATTGTCGATAAAGTCAACAAGGATCGGTACTACCTTGTAAAGGTTATACTGCTGCATCTCTTCAGTTACAAGTGATACAGTATGATTAAGCAGTGAAATTATCCACTGGTCAAGCTCAGAAGAATCGGCAGGCGGATCAAGGCTTGATGGGCGCCAGCCGTCAACGTTGCTGTATGTTACAAAAAACGAATAAGCATTCCAGAATGGAAGCAGTACCGCGCGGGACATCTCAAGAACGCCTTTTTCCGAAAAACGGAGGTCCTCTGCTTTTACAGCAGGAGAATTCACAAGGAATAAGCGCAGAGCATCGGCGCCGAGTTTGTCTATAATCTCACCTACAGGCATGTAGTTCTTGAGCCGCTTTGAGAGTTTCTTGCCGTCTTCAGCGAGAATAATGCCGTTGACAATTACATTTTTGAACGCAGGTTTTTTGAATAGAGCGGCACTTAGTACTGTAAGCGTATAAAACCAGCCTCTTGTCTGGTCAAGACCCTCGGCAATAAAATCCGCTGGGAAATTGTCTTCAAAACGTTTTTTGTGCTCGAAAGGATAGTGTAGCTGTGCATAAGGCATGGACCCGGATTCAAACCAGCAGTCAAGCACTTCAGGAGTACGCTCCATTGTCCGGCCGCATTCGGGACAGATTATGTTGAGCTCGTCAACTATATGACGGTGAAGATCGACCGGGCTTATAACGGTTGATTTGATTTTATCAGCCCAGGAAGTGTCAATTCCAAATGCGCTGAAACGCTCATGGCTCTCAGTTCTGATTTTCTCCTGCACTGAAGATGCCGCATCAGCATGACATTGACAGCCAATATCAGCATTTCCATTACCTGCAAGTTTGTGAAGTTCTGAAACGCTTCCGACACACTCTTTATGTCCGCACTCACAGGACCATACAGGAATCGGTGTGCCCCAGTAACGGTTTCGTGATATGTTCCAGTCGGGGGCACTTTCAATACCTTTACCGAAACGACCGTTCTGAAGGTGTGACGGCACCCAGTGGATCTGCTGGTTATTGTCAAGCATGTTCTGCTTGAGCGGATCGATTTTCATGAACCATGTGGTTATTGCTTTGTAAATAAGCGCAGTATCACATCTGTAGCAGAACGGATAGCGGTGCTGTACAGTAGTTTTATGTATCAGGCGGCCCCGCGACTTGATATTCTTCGTGATCTCATCATCGGCCTCATATACTCTGGTTCCTTTCCACTCAGAAACTTCATCAGTAAACTTACCCTCGTCGTCAACCGGACAGACAATCGGAAGCCCCAGTTTCTGCCCGACTGCAAAGTCATCCTCGCCGAACGCCGGTGCAATGTGTACAATTCCTGTTCCATCTTCAATGGAGACAAAATCCGCATTTGTTATATGAAAGAAACGCTCGTCTCTATTTGTAAAGTAATCAAACATGGGAACGTATGCAGTTCCGGCAAGTTCTTTTCCTGTGAACTCTTTAAGGATTGTATAATGTGAAGCATCTTTGTAATATGCCGACAGTCTCTCTTTTGCAAGAATGTAAAAGTTCTCACCATCCTGGATCTTTACATATACGATATCAGGTCCCATTGCAAGTGCCACATTCGACGGCAGCGTCCATGGAGTGGTTGTCCATACAAGCACGTTTGTCTGCGGATCATTTGCAAGAGGGAATGTGACCGTAATTGACGGGCCGCTTACATCTTTGTAGCCTTCATTCACTTCAAAGTTTGATAGCGGCGTGGCACAGCGCGGACAGTACGGCTGAACCCTGAACCCCTGATAAATAAGCCCTTTTTCCCAGATCTGTTTAAATACCCACCAGATACTTTCCATATAAGGAGCATCCATTGTGCGGTACTGGTTGACAAAATCAACCCATCGCCCCATGCGGTTGACAATGGTTTCCCACTGGCCAGTATAACGTAGAACTATGGAGCGGCATGCCTCATTGAAAAGATAGATACCGAGTTTTTCAATATCACGTTTTCCTGAAACCTTGAACTCTTTCTCCATCTCATTTTCCACAGGAAGCCCGTGGCAATCCCAGCCGAATCTTCTGTCAACATGCTTTCCCTGCATTGTCCAGTAGCGTGGAATTATGTCTTTGATAGTTCCAGCAAGAAGGTGCCCGTAGTGGGGGAGACCTGTTGCAAAAGGAGGTCCGTCATAGAAAACAAACTGATCATTTTCTTTTGTCGCATCAAGTGATGCGCCGAATATTTCTTTTTCTTTCCAGAATGCAAGTATTTCCTCTTCTACAGATGGAAATCTGACCTGGCTGTTTACTGGTTTGAATATTTCTTTACTCATAATGACTGAAGCACTTTTTCCATAAGTTTGACAAGTATTGGTTCCGCCTGGTTTGCAACTGCAATAATTTTCTTCAGATCTGCCGCTTCAAGAGCATCAGGCAGACATGAATCTGTGACAACTGATAATCCGAGAACTTTCAGTCCTGCGTGCACAGCCGCAATGACTTCAGGAACTGTACTCATTCCGATTACGTCCGCTCCCATAGTCTTTAACATCCGGTATTCTGCGCGTGTTTCAAGGCACGGTCCGCTCATCGCAGCGTAAACTCCGTTTTCAACGCGTATCTTGTTATCCACAGCTGTTTTATTGACAAGATCAATAAGCTCTTTTGAATACGGTTCTGACATGTCAGGAAAACGCAGTCCGATGCGGTTATCGTTGGGACCGATAAGCGGATTGTCTGCAAGAAGGTTGATATGGTCATTAATGACCATGATTGTTCCTGGTTTGTAAAGTGGATTTATCCCTCCGCAGGCGTTTGACACAATAAGAGTGCGGATGTTCATAAATTTCATCACCCTGACAGGAAAGACAATCTGCTGCATTGTGTAGCCTTCGTAATAGTGAAAGCGTCCCTGCATTGCCATGACTTTTTTACCTGCAAGTGTACCGATAATAAGTTTCCCCGCATGCTCTTCAACGGTTGACACCGGAAAGTGCGGTATTTCTTCATAAGGAATAACGGCATCTTTTTCAATTCTGTCAGCAAGCCTTCCAAGACCTGTTCCAAGAATAATTCCATATTCCGGCTGAATGGAAATTTTACTCTGAATAAATTTTTTTGCTTCCTGAATCATGTCAAAGGTTGAATTCATTTGCAAATCCTTTGTTTTTTAATATTAGTATGATTAATTTCATCTTTACAGATTTTTCAGGCAGATAACCTGATTGTATATAATGTCAGAATACATCCATGATGTTTGAATTGTAAACAATCCTGACATCATGGCGCAGAATCTCAGACACATAGTTTTGAAAGTACATCCTCAGTACTCATTGTGTCAATCGACACTGCTTTGCTTTTTGAATGACCGCCTCTGATAATGGCAATTGACGATTTCGGTATACGGAGAGTATCCGCAAGAAGCCGTATCAGATGTTCATTCGCCTTGTTTTCAATTGGTGCAGATGTAACAGAAACTTCAAGCATTCCGTTTTCACTGGCTTTCACACTGTCTTTCTTTGCCCGCGGTCTGAGCTTCACTTCAAAAGTACAGGGTGACATTATTAAACGTCCAGTGATGTGATATTTGGCTGAGGCGGCACTTCAGCAAGTGTTTCCTCATCCGAAAACTCCATCATGGAATGTGTCCTTTTTTCCTGATTCTGCCTGAGATCGCCACCTATTACCTCAAGTAAATTGAGCTGTGTAATAAGCATGGCTCGAAACCGGGCAAGAAAACTGTCGCGCTGGTTCCGCAATGTGACAATTTCACCTTCAAGATTATGTGAGCGTGTCCGCACTTCATCCTCATAACGGTCTGCGCGTATCATCGCATCCTTTATAATGAGCTCTGATTCTTTCTGTGCATTGACACGTGACTCATCAGTGGCTTTCTGTGCAGTGATAAGCGTCTCATTCAATACATGCTCCATTTTGACAAAATGATCAAGCTTCATTTCGAGCAGTTTGATCTGGGTTCCGTATTCGTTATTCTGATGAATAATCTCTTCATATTCCGATGCGACAAGCTTGAGAAAACTGCTTACTTCGTCAGGGTCGCATCCCCAGAGTTTACGTCTGAACGGTTGTTTTCTTATGTCAAGAGGCGTGATATGCATTCCAAGAACTCCTGTACAGTATATTAAATCAAGGCTTTTTTAACTAATTCAAGAATAAAAAGTAAGATTAATGGTGAAAAATCAATTCCGATACGTTCTGTCGGAAGAATGTTTCTTATAGGCCGCATGACAGGCTCTGTCATATTGTAAACAAACTGAACGAGTGGGTGTCTGGATTCAATCTGAACCCATGACAAAATAACTCTGATTACAACAATCAGTTCATAGAGTCTGAAAACTATATCGATAATATCTCTCACTGGTTTCGCCCTCCAAGCAGTAATGATCCGATCCGTACCATTGTTGACCCTTCTTCAACAGCCCATTCAAAATCTCCACTCATTCCCATGCTCAGCTCCGGGGAGTTTGTAAGATCACGAATTTTATCACCAAGATTACGAAGCAGTGCAAAACTATTTCTTGTGACAACTTCATCTGCGCCAAGCGGTCCGATTGTCATAAGACCGCGAAGGGAAAGGCGGCTGCTTGACACAACAAGCTCACATATTTTTCTGCAATCATCGGGGTTGCATCCTGATTTTGATTTTTCACCTGATGTATTGACTTCCACGAGTACATTGAGTTTATTATCACCCTGATAAATACTTTCAATTCTGCTGATAAGTTTTTCCCGGTCTATAGATTGAATCCAGTCTGCATGAGCAAGTACCGGAGCAACTTTATTAGTCTGTAGGTGTCCGATCATGTGCAGGGTAAAGTTTCCATGAAGCATTGGAACTTTATCAATAATTTCCTGTACCCTGTTTTCGCCGATCTGTGTTACACCAAGGTCTAATAGTGGTTGAATTATCGATACGGGATGTGTCTTTGTAACAGCAATAAGTGTCACTGATGACCGAACTCGGCTACACCTGCGACATGCATTTTCTATTCTATTATTTATCAAATCAAGACGTTTTTCAAGATCAGTATGCATTGGTACCACTCAATCGCCAATCAATTAAAATAATATTGAATAGTAATATAATAAAAGGCAACTTATCTTTTGCATCTGGTGATATATCATATATATCAAATATTTTATAATTTCAGTTGTTTATGTATGTAGAATTGAATAAAATTACTGACTATTGCGTCAGGAACATGATAAATACATTCAGCGGTAATTGCAGAACATTGTGTAAATTTGTGGTTATTAAAATTTTTGAACAGATCTTGTCTATATCTGTAACTGATTGAGAAATATTCAAATTCATTGTGAAGATTACAAATAATGTAGAGATTTTATACCCGTTTAATATTATACTAATAGTTAATATAGATAAAAGCCATTGCCGGCAATTGTTTAGAGGAGTTATAAATTGGGTTTTAAACGAGTATTTACTGCTGTTGCAGCAGTTCTGATTGCAGGTTGTGCAGGAACCAGGCCGCTGTTGATTGAAGAATCAACAAATGATGGTCAGGTTCGCTACACTGTGCTTGTAAATGATAAAGATACTTTAAAAACCTATCACGGATTATATACAGCCTGGTATCCAAATAGTGCAAAAAAACTTGAAGTTACATATAGTAACGGACTTAAGCAGGGAATTGAAACATTCTGGGATGCATTCGGAATCAAGCTCAGAGAGACAAATTACGATAAAGGTTTACGGCAAGGCAAGGAAACACACTGGGATTTAAAAGGAAACCTTAAACGCGTTGTTGTATATATCAATGATTTTCAGGAAGGACCTGAGATCCTTTACAATGCAGCGGGACAGAAAATCAAGGAAGAATACTATGTAAAGGGAATAAAAAACGGTACTGAGACAGGCTACGATGAATCAGGGAGAAAGATTTATGAATCACAATATCTTGACGGTAAGAAAAACGGGACAGAGACGTTTTATGATTTTTCATCCGGCAGTGTTCCTACAGTAACAGTTATTCAGTGGGTAAATGGTGAAGTTGCACCATGATGTTTTTTTTGATCTTACTCAGAATTGTGCATTGTTCAGAAGATTGCTATTTACGTTTGCAATAGGAAATTGCATCGTCAAGCGTTTCCCGAATCTCAATAAATTCATTAAACATTGTAAGTGTTAAAAGATCGATAATTGTTTCATTGGCTCCGAATGCACATATTTTTTTATCTGTTTTAATAACATTTTCGGCAATCCGTGCAAGGGCTCCAAGTACAAGCGACGAGAGGTAGCTGCATTCTGATAGGTCAAGTATGATCTGAAGGCTTTTTCCTGCTGAAGAGTCGGTAATTTTACGAATAATTTCAAGACTTTCACATTGCCCGAGAATCCGGCCGCTTACTTTAATGAGTAATATGCCGGGTTCAATTAATCTTGCATTAAAAAGTTTTTCGGATGATTTCTGGTTTTTTACAAGCTCACTCAGCATTGTATCCAGTTCGTTCTGATCTATTGAGATGTCACTCATCATTGAATACTCCTGCCTACGGTTCAGGACAAAAGATCACTCAATTAATTTTTTTACACATTAATCACCGTCCTGTAAATCTTCTGAAGGGGCACTTTAAAGAATTTTTCCTTAAGTCTCCCTGCTTGGGATTTAGTGGACGATGTGTAGATACCTATTTTAAACTGAATAAATTATACATTATATTTTTTTTGATTACTATACAAACTAATCGATTATTGCTGAACCAGATGAAAAATAACTCAACAGACGAAATAGTTCTGAAACAAGGTATACTGACAGATATTGATACTAAATAAATTTGAGCAGATTAATATTTTTTAAGTATATTAGTAATGAATTTGAATGTTGTTAAAAAAAAGTTAAATAAAGTATTTTTTGTTCATAAGTTCTTTTCAAATAAGGTCTTCCCTATTTTAACCCTGACAAACGTAGTAATAATTCAGAGTTGCGGGATATCTGTTTTTTTCAAGATACCTGATTTTAAGAAGCTTTTTTTGTAGAGTAACAGGTGAGTGTACTATTTTAGTTTTTCTGATTGAAATTTCAAATCTATCCAATAAATAAGGAACGTGTGATATATGCAGATTAAAAAATTGTATAAGTGGTTGCCCTGCATCGTCGCTTTTACTTTTTCCTGTGGCGATGAGAGTACAAATCCTGTTGATGTTACTCCTGTCAGTGATAAACAGCTGGTTGTTACTGAAATCATGTACAATAATGGTGTTGATTCCCTTGATTTTATTGAGATAAAAAATGTCTCGTCAGCAGCAATCTCTCTTGCAGGCATGTCATTCAGTGAAGGAATAACATATACATTTCCTGCAACTGCATCACTTGAGAAAAATTCTTACTATGTATTGACAAATTCGGCAGCATTATTTGCAAAGTACTATCCAGCAGTCACACCAAACGGAATTTTCACCGGGAGCCTTTCAAACAGCGGTGAAATAATAACGATCAGTACTGTTGACAGTACTGTAATTTCAGTTGTTTACGGCAGTGATGGATTCTGGCCTTCTCTTGCCGACGGTACCGGTTATTCACTTGTCGCAAAAAGCGAAACCTCTCCGGGTGATCAGAATGATTACAATGACTGGCTTGTATCAACCACTAAAAATGGCACACCCGGAAAAGCAGATTCTCCTGAAAAAGTAAACCCTGTATATGTAAATGAAGTACTGATTTCAAACTTGACAGAAAGAACAGATCAGATAGAATTATATAATCCATCTTCAACGCAGTCAGTTGATATCAGTTACTGGTATCTCACAGATAAGCGTAAAACCCCAAAGAAATATTGTATCCCTGCAAATACTGTTATTGCACCAAACAGTTATAAGGTATTTGCTGCGGCCGCGTTTAAGGATTCTATAAAAGTTACAACAGGCGGCGGCTCAATATACTTATACAGTGCAAAATCTGATGGCACGCTTACCGGTTTCAGTCATGGGGTTGACTTTGAAGACACTGATCCTGGTGCATCGTCGGGTCTTGTTCTTAACAGTGACAGTGTTTACTTTGTATGCAGATTAGCCGCACCGACATTGGGTGCTGCAAATGCACAGCCATTGTCAAGCCCTGTCGTTATCAGCGAAATCATGTACCATCCTGCAACAGTCAGCGGAACAGAATTTGTTGAGATTATGAATATATCAAATGACAGTGTTCCTCTTTTTACGGGTGCTGAGAAGTGGAAAATTGAAGGTATATCATTTGATCTTCCATCAGCAGTAATACTTAAAAAAGGTGGAGTTTTACTACTTGTTGATTCTGTAACAAATGTTGCAGCATTCCGTCAAGCCAACAGTATTGATTCCTCTGTAATAATAATGAATTTTAAAGGATCTCTTTCAAATAATTCAGAGGTTATTTCAATTAAAAAACCCGGCAATTCGTATGTTGATACGTTAGGGTTTACAATTTATCCGTATGTTACAGTTGATGCGGTTGAATATCAGGACAAATCACCATGGCCTAAAACTGCGGATGGTGATGGTTTTTCGTTGACAAGAAGAGTGCTGGCTTCATGGGGCAATGATCCTGCCAACTGGCGTTCATCTGATGTCGTCGGCGGCACCCCTGGTAAATAATTACTGACTGCTTACAATTTTCTTTATTATATTTAATTAAAATAACAAATGATGCAGTACACCCTACTGCATCATTTGTTTTATATAACTGCTGCAGAAGTACCTGCAAATAGAAAAACGGTTGATTTTTTAAATAAAATAAGGAATGCTATGAAGATTAAATCTGCAATCTGCTGCCTCATACTCTCTTTGTTATCATGTGTCAAGGTTGAGGTGCAGGGGCCGGTAGAAACTCCTGTTGAGAAGTTTCCTTATAAATTTGAAAAAAACGCATCTGTCATCATTAATGAGCTCTCATCATCCAACAGCGGTCTTATAAAAGATGAAGCCAATGAGGATCCGGATTGGATAGAAATATACAATCGCAGTGATTCTGCTGTGAATATAGAGGGATATGGATTGTCTGATGACATATCCGATATTTACAAGTGGAGATTCGGAAATATTACAATCAATCCGCATCAGTATGTGATTGTGTTTGCATCCGGTAAAAATGTCACTGAGATGAGGGTAAAACCAATTGATGATACTCTTAAATTTGCAGAATTCGAAAAGTGGAGTGATGTGACAAGTGGTGGAAAAAGCACTGTCGTACCTAATAAATATGCATCAATTTTGGCAATGGATTCTATTCTTAAAAGGAAAGTGATATCAGCGACATTCAATCAGGTTGACAACAGGCCGGAACTCGACTGGAGCGGTGCAAGAATAGATTTCATTTTCACCCGCAAGTTCAGCAGTAAAAAGAGGGATTTTTCTGATTACAATGCGGTTCAACTCAATATGACACTGGAAAAAAACAGGAATCTGATTTTACGCCTTATTCAGGGTCAGGATATTTATCCCTGGCTTGCTCCTGCATTTGTACTTAAAGGCACAGGTGTTGAAAATGATATTTATACAATTCCTCTTATTCATGGTGTAAATGGTGTGAATATTTATTATATAACAAGTTTTTCAATCGGGGCACCACAGTACGAATTTACAGAAACAAAATTTACCATCAGTAATATGCGTTTTATTCATACCGGATATAACATTCATACCAACTTCAAATTGTCCGGTTCTGACAGTAAATTGTTTTTGTCGAAACCGGATTCCATTGTACAGGATACTGTCGCAATAAAATTGATTCCAACTGATATGTCATTAGGAAAATACGATTCAAACTGGGTTATACTGAAAAAACCGACTCCGGGAATGGAAAATGTAAAGGAGTATTACTCGTCAATGACTCAGGCTCCCCAATGCGTTACAAAAGGGGGGTTCTACAATACTTCTGTAAGTGTTGTGCTGAAGTCAATTGACAGTTGTGACATATATTACACGCTTGATGGATCAGTACCGTCGGCAAACAGTAAAAAATATACTGCGCCACTTCCGATTGATTCGACAACTGTTCTGCGTTTTGCCGGAATACAGAATGGCAGTTTGCGGTCAGAAGTTCAGACGGAAACTTTTTTTATCAATTTCAATTCAGCTCTTCCTGTAGTGTCAATTGCAGTTGAACCTGGAGCTTATTTTGATCCGGATACCGGCATGTATATGGCCGGAAACGGTGCGGATTCAGCCTATCCTTTTTTTGGGGCGAATTTCTGGAAAGATATAAAAGTACCTGCAATTATTCAGTTTTTTGAAACTGATAAAAAGCTCCAGTTTTCAGAAGGTGTTGAAACTTCAGTCATGGGGAACTGGAGCCGTGCGGAACGGAAAAAATCCATTGCAGTAAAATTTAATGAACGCACAGGAAAATCAGTGCTTGAGTATCCGCTTTTTCCAAAATATAAAAACCTGACAAAGTTCAGGAAATTTGTTTTACGCAATAATGGCGGCAATTTCGGAAAGACCATGATTGAAGACCCTATGATGCAATCTCTGGTTGATGACAGAAAGATCGATTATCAGAAATACCGGCCTGTTGTAGTCTTTATTAATGGTAAATATTTCGGTCTTCATCAGATGATGGAGGCCGCTAATGAAGACTATCTTTATACAAACTATAATTTAAACAGTGAACAGGTGGAATTCTATGATGCAGGAGGTAATCTTGTTCAGGGAACTGCTGCAAACTGGAAGAAACTCAATGATTACCTGTATTCACAGGTAAAATCAAAAGGGGCAGATAAAGACACCCTTTCCGACAGCTCTTACGCAGTTGTAAATACTATGATGGAAGTGTATAACTATATTGACTATATGGCATTTGAGATGTATATCAACAACACTGACTGGCCTGCCAATAATATGCGCTGGTGGCGCAGCCGGACAGACGGTTTATGGCGCTGGCTTATTTACGATACAGACTGCGGATTTGGAAGCTGGGCTCAGACAGAATCGCGTAACCTTGCGTCTAATAATATGTTTTCATTCTTAACAGAAAAGATTGAAAGCACCGACTCGGCTGCTTACCCCAATGGAAGAGTCTGGAGCTTTCCGCTATTTGCCCTTTTACAGAATTCTTCTTTTAAGGAGGATTTTATAAACCGCTATGCAACACTGCTTGCGACGAATTTTAGTCCGTCAAGGGTGAAAAACAGAATTGACGAACTGTACAGTGAAATAAGCAGCGAAGTGCCGCGGGATTCTGCATGCTGGGGAAAGAGTGTATATGTAAAATCAAAAAAGGAATATATTGACAGGATGAAAACATTTGCAGATGACCGTCACGAGTATGTATATAAGCACATTATGGAATACTTCTCTCTGAGCGGGACATATTACCTTACTGTTAAGGCGTATAACGGTGCTGTAACAGTAAACAATATGCATATACCATCATCAATGTATACAGGCAAATATTTTAAAGGGGTTCCAGTTCGTCTTGCAGCAGTTGCGGCACAGGGCAGAATGTTCAGGAAATGGTCTGATGGCAGCACTGAGAATCCGCGGCGTGTAAACTCCGACAGCGATCTGAGCCTGGAAGCGATATGTGAATAAGAGTTATTTTTTATCGCACGTCATATTTGATCTGAAAACATTGACATCGTGCGTCATATCCTCAATATCCTTGCGTACCTGTCTGATCTCAGGGGTGTTCAGCTTCTCAATTATTGACAGGCGATGTTCGAGCTCATCAATACGGTTTTCAAGTCTGTTTGATTCCGCGATTACCCACTGCATTACCTCATTGTGAACTTCCTTGTATACAGCATTTCGTATTTTAAGTTCCGGTGGAATTTCGTAGGTGGTAGTCTCTAAAAGTTCCTGAGCAATATTCTCAGGTATCAGAGATGTGCCGGGTACCAGATCTGATTTGCTGAATAAATGCGGGGGATGTGATTTTGTTTCATCATCCGACTCATCAATAATTACAGGCTGATTCTTATCGTTTGTATCATCCGTGTTCTTTTTTTCATCAGGAATGTCATGAATATGATTCGGGTCAACAATAGCAAGAGTCTCTTCCTCAACCATTTGCGCAATGTCAATTCTTGTTGATTCAAGCTCTTCAGGTGTAATATCGGGTAGAGTGACACATTTCTGACTCAGCCTGTTTCTGCTGCGCAGGAAAATATAGAGTGCAGATGATAGAAAAATAATCGATAGCAGAATTAAAATTACTGCTGCAACCGGTGCATGCTTCTTTTGCGGTGCGGGCGCAAGAAAATCGGATTTGTAAACAACAGGTGATTCCATGTTTGAAAGAGATGTGCTGCTGTCAGATTTTGTACTGCCAGTCAGTCCTTCCGAAGTTTCAGTATCCTGAGCAGGCGGTGTTTTATCTGAATTTATTGTATCATTAGATACACTAGATTCACTGTTCTCATCAGGTTGATTTGCAGTCTGATCCTTTGTCTGAATTATGATTGTTGATTGTAAAGACATTTGTATGGTATCAAGGCGTGCTGTTCTGAGTTCAGAATCTGCCTGTTTATAAATGGCCAGATCATTTGAAAAGAGTGCAATCGGAGTTGACTCATCAACTGATGCCATTTTTAATATTTCAGATGGTTTTATCTTAACAGAAATTGCACCGTTAAAAATGCTGTCTGCAGAAATTATCGGCCAGGACCAGAAAAAAACCACTGCACCGGATGTATCCCTATTAGTTCCATAATAAGGTGTACGGGTCGTCTTTACATGGACAAACCATTTTTGTTCAGAGACATTGCGCATTTTAAATTTTTCAGAGATATCAGAAATTTCATTTATTACCATGCCTGCAGAGTTAATGCGCATAAGATTTTCAATAGCAGGAATTTTTTTAATAACAGTTTGAAAAAATGTATTCATTGAATCGATACCCATTGTCCCGATTTTTTTTGTAGACGCGATTCCAGAAAATTTAATGTCAATTTTTTTAATAATTGTAGTGACATTTTCGGCATCGGTGGCAAATGTCAAAACTGAAATGGTAAGAATTATACAGAATAACTTTACAATTTTAGATGGCTTTAGAATTAAGGAGATAATATCTGTTGTCATCAAGTCCTCATTCAATATGATAAAGGTGGTAGTTCAAGTCCTGAGATTTTCATCATAATTCTGCAATTGACTGAATTGAAACTGCCGCTTCATTAAAAACAGCATAAAACTGCAAAAAAATAGCAGTTATGATTTGTATAAATATAAAATCAGGAACGGAGAAAAATAAGATAAAATGCAACCAATTACCTGATCCAGTTGAAAAGCTGCTTTAAATCATCAATATCACCGTCGACAATTTCAAGAGTGATTATTCCGGTGTTTTTCTCAAAAAGTTTACGGACAAGGGGACGCAGGTTCATTTCACTTGGTCTGTAAAAATGTTCATGTGAATCAGCGATAAGTTCAGGAGCGCTGCCGCGCTTTATAAGGTTGTGGTTGAGATGCACTCCAGCAATATTTTTACTTTCAATAAGCCGCATGGCTTCTTCCTGAAAGTCAAACTTATGAAGTATTGATGATGTCCAGAAGTGACCGAGATCAAACCAGAGGTTGTCAATCAGTTCATGGATCTCCTGTGGCCTTTGTAAACCGCTGCCGATACCGACAAAATCATTTTCAAGAGCAATCAGAAACAGCTCGTTCTTATAATTTTCTTTAAGCCTCGAAAAATTAGTTTTAAAAGTCTCTTTATACTTAAGAAATGTGTCTGTTGAAAAGAACGCAGGATCCATGATAAATGACTTGTTTAGACAATACCTGTCTCCAACTCCCTGACGGATTGCTTTCCTATAATTTTTCATATCCTGGATAATCCTGTTGTCAGTCATGAAAAAACCATGAAAAAACAGGATGTCAGTATTTATCTGAGGCAGGTACTCTTTGCATTTATCAAGAATGCTTTTTGTAAATGAATAATCTGTTGATGCAAGATTCAGAAAATATTCTGAAAATAGAGGCGAATGTATCGAAAAGGAATAATCTTTTGACAAAGGCAGTAAACAGTCATACAGTTCTCTATTTATAGAGTTGTGAAGCTGTATACCAAAAGAATACCCCTGTGACTCAACAAATCTTGCAGCCTCTTCAATCTTCTCTCTGTAATTATTTACAGAAAGGCACATAGTACTATACTCAACCCGTGTCCCCATATCAATCCTTTATAATTCTTATCTTCCAATTCTCAACCTCAACCTTATTCTTATTCAAAAACTTCTTTCAAAACAGCAAGTACATCTTCCGCCGCAATATCTTTTCTGACCACCGATTCCCCCGGTACTGACGGAACCACAAACCTTACTTTACCTGATACTACTTTCTTGTCAGTAAACATCATATCGTAAAGTACCTGCGGGTCAGGTGAGGATTCCAGTGCCGGATAAGGGATGTGAGCCATTATATTTTCGTAAATTTCGAAATCTGCCCTGTTTATTGTGCCTATGCGTTTTCCGAGAATGAAAGCACAGTGCATTCCCCAGTGTACTGCTTCACCATGAAGAATGCCGTTAAAGTTATAAAATCTTTCAAGACTGTGAGCAAATGTATGACCGTAGTTAAGAAGCGCACGAAGTCCTTTTGTTTCGTGTTCATCCTGCGAAACAACACCGGCTTTGATTTCAATACTTCTCGCAATTCCCTCAAGCAGCGCCGCGTTATCTTTTGTAATTATTTTTTCAATATTATCTTCAACAAAATTAAACGTTTCCCTGCCGCCTATAAAGGCGTATTTAATAAGCTCGGCACATCCGCTGATAAATTGATTATGAGGTAATGTGTCAAGAAATATTGTGTCAACAAGAACCATCCTGGGCTGATAAAATGAGCCGATCAGGTTTTTTCCGTCTGGATGATCCACTGCGGTTTTCCCGCCAATGCTTGAATCTACCATGGCAAGAAGCGTTGTGGGAATCTGGACAACCGGTATGCCGCGAAGAAACACCGATGCTGCAAATCCTGCGACATCACCGACAACTCCTCCGCCAAGAGCAATCATAACACTTGACCGTTCAAATTTTTCATGGATCAGAAAATCAAGAATCCCTTTCCACGTGTCAATAGTCTTGTACTGCTCTCCATCTGGCATCTCATGCACAGTGATATCAAGTTTTGATTTCCATGAGTCAATCATTTCACGGTATAGTGAACTGATAGTTGTATTTGTAATCAGCGCGAATCTGCTGTCAGGAAATTTATTTTTCAGTATTGACGCAATATTACCTGTAATATTTCTGTCAATAGTGACAGGATACGAACGCATTCCAAGATCAACAGTGATTTCCATAATTAATTTCGCTCATATGTTAAATAAAAAATGTATTACCTGATTGTCAGGAAAAACCGGTGTTATAATATTGTGATATCTGCGCCGATTTTTCTGAAATCTTCAACAAATGACGGATAGGTCACATCAGCCGCTTCTGCGGTTTCAATAATCGTCTCTCCGTCTGCAATCATTCCCGCAAGAGCAAGTGACATTACCACTCTGTGATCGTCATGGCCATTGACAATTGCACCATGAAGGCTGCTCTCTTCAATCACAAGTCCGTCAGGACGTTCTTTAATGTCGGCACCCATTTTAGAAAGCTCTTCCGCCATAACTCTGATCCGGTCAGTTTCTTTGATGCGAGCCTGTGCTACGTTTACAATTGATGTGGTTCCACGTGATGCGCATGCAAGCACAGAAATTGCCGGGAGAGCATCGGGCATTGCGTTTAAATCAATAGTGCTGCCTCTAAGTAAGCGCGAGCTGCATACTGTCGCACTGTTCTCAGATATTTCAACATTACAGCCTGCTTTTTTTAATATGTCAAATACACCCTTGTCACCCTGCGGATCACTGAAATCTATTCCGTGTAAAGTTACAGGCTTATCACTCAACGCAGCACCAACCGCAGAAAATGTCGCGGATGAGAAATCGCCGGGTATTTCCATTGTAAATGGTGTATACGACTGGCTGCCAAAAATGTGAAATTTTGAAAAGTCACTGCTGCATTCAAATCTGATACCCTGTTTTTTAAGCCACCAGAGTGTAATTTCGATATATGGTATTTCATGAATGTTATATACTGTAAATGTAGTGTCGCCTGTTTTGACAAGCGGACATGATAATAGCAGGCTTGAAACAAATTGAGAAGAAAACCCGTCAACTGTTGTTGTTCCACCCTTAATCGGTCCCTGAATTGTAAATGGGAGATCCCGCGGCGCAGCTTCAAGCCTGTATTGCACACCAAGACCTTTCAGTGCGTCAAGTACAGGTTTGAATGGACGGCTGCGCAGTGAATTGTCTCCGTCAAAACGCCTGAATTTACTTCCCAGAGCCGCGGCTGAGGCAAACAGGTTTGTTCCTGTTCCTGAGTTGCCCATATCGAAGAGTTCTTCTCCACTATTGAAGTCTGATCCGATACCCTTTACAGTAAGAGTGTCACCGTCAAAATCAATTTTCGCTCCGAGACTGCGTGCTGCTCCTATTGCTGATGCACCATCGCCCAGCAGAAGAGGACGTTTAATTGTCGACACGCCGTCAGCAAGCGATGCAATGACAAGTGCCCGTATGGTATGTGATTTTGATGGCGGGACAGGAATTGTTCCTGAAAGTTTAGACGGACGGATTCTCCATTTCATGATAGATCTGTAAACCCTTTCTTTACGTGTAGCAGTCATGGCACGCAGTTACCGTTTATGATGACATGCAGTTATTCAATTTAATTTCAGTCAATATTGCAGGAAGTAACCAGTGTCACTGCCCGCTTACTAATTTTCCAAGCTCAGTCAGAGAGATAATATCTTCCGGTACGTCTACCCCGGTCCATATTCTTGATGATGCCAGAGCTTGATAGAGCAGCATTGCAAGGCCGTTCTGTATCCGGCAGCCGGCATTTTTAGCCTCTGTCAGAAATCGTGTTTCTGATGGATTGTAAATGACATCGAAGACTGTCATGGGGGCGCGAAAATGCGATGCGTCAATGGGGGTGTCGTTAATTGATGGATGCATTCCTGCACTTGTAGTATTGATAAGTAAAGTACATTCCTGCATAACCTCTGTGAACAGCTGATCGGCAAATGAGCAGGATATAACAGACTGACCTGTCGCTGTCTTGACAATATCTGCAAGTTGTTTTACTTTTGAGCCGTTTCTGCCTGCAATAGTCAGAGAGCCGATTTCGTTGTCGAGAACAAGGGCCATCGCAAGAGTTCTGGCTGTACCGCCGTTTCCGAGAATGACAACTTTACTTCCTGAGAAGTTGAAATCTGAAAGCGCCATTGCACGCTTAAATCCCTCATAATCAGTAGTCGTGCCGCAGAGACTCTTATCTTTAAAGTAAAGAGTGTTGACTGTGCCTGTTTTTTTTGACAGATCAGATATTGAATCACAGTAGCTGAGCACATGTTCCTTGTGTGGAATCGTGACATTAGCACCTGTAAACCCAAAGTTCCTCAGTGCATACATCGCAGTATGTAAAGACTCCGGCGGTACTGCCGCAGGAATATAAGTATAGTTGAGATCAAGCCTGCTGAATATATGATTGTGTATCTGTGGTGAAAGTGAATGCGCAACCGGGTTGCCGAGTATGCAGATGACTTTTGTGTTGCCTTTTATCCGGGATTCTATTTTGTTCATGTTATCTGGTCACTCAGGAATGCTTTAATACGGTTTCTTCCGCTGTTTTTTGCTCTGTAAAGGGCAACATCAGCCTCTTCGAGCATATTCTGCGGCGATTCTATATCATCTCGGTAGGATGTAACTCCCAGAGACGCACTCAGGCGGCCGTTGGGGAGTGCCTGTTCATTAACAAAACGATAATCAAAAATTGCCTGCCTTATATTTTCCGCAGTTTTTATTGCAAGATTAAGCGGCTGGGAAGGCAGAAGTACAGTAAATTCCTCACCGCCGTAACGGCTTACAGTATCATCCTGACTGCATACCGCATGAAGAATCCGCACAGTTTCAATAAGCGCAATATCACCCTGAATGTGACCATTGAGGTCGTTATAGATTTTAAAATGGTCAAGATCAATCATGATCAGTGAAAACACCCTGCCTGATGTGCGCCCCTGAATAAACAATTTCCTGAATTCATCATCGAAAAAATGCCTGTTATAGGATTTTGTCAAGTCGTCTGTCAATGCACGGCTCGCTGTATCAACATAATCGTTTGCATCAATGATCTTTGGGTTTATGATCCGCTTTTTGACATTTGTATAGTAGTCAAGTGTCGCAACATGTATACCGACATTGCGGCCAAGCTTTTCACTTATAAGATATTTATGCTTAAGTATCTCTTTCCAGTCCCGTTTTGCCTCATCTTCAGGCAGTCTGATCTGAATCAGGGCAAAGATCAGATCACGGTAATAAGTACCCGGTTTCTTTCCTATTGAATCAAGAACATATTCATCATCAAGAATATGGTCGACAATATCTCCACTGACAATTTCAATAAGTTTACGTGTGGTAAGGTTTTTTAAATTGTCAATATCTTCAATGTTCAGATTCGTTTCTTCGAGATCGCCGAGATGCGCTTCATCATTTGTTTGCAGGTTTTCCACATTGTTTCCCATATTGTAATTACTCTCTGCTGAAGACACCAAATTCCAGTAGTATATATTTCTAAAGATACAGTCTAAAATATGGTTTATCTGTTTTTATCGGTCCGCAACCGCAGAGTGCTATTCACAATAATATAGCAATATATAAATATCAATTCAATGTTGCCGGTGCGTTGCGTAGTTTATCGGATTTCCGGTATCATTCAAGTTTAAGAACCTTTAGTAATATAAATTTTCTATACATAAGAAAAGCTAAATTTTTCTTGTATTATGCATGAAAATATTTTATTATTACTGTAATGGATACAGTAGCACTAAAACAGATTGTTCCCCGGATTGGCCGGATTTTGAAAGTTTTTCGTGAGAAAACCGCTCAGAATCAAGGGATTGTGGCATCAAAAGCTGGAATATCGATCAGTATGCTCAGTCAGATAGAGCGCGGTCTGGTATCACCATCAATTGATACGCTTGTTGCGGTCTGCAGCGCTGTCGGCATGGAGCCCTCGGAACTCTTCAAGCGAGTCACAGGTGAAAAACCTGTCCGCATTCATCATCCGGGAGAGCGGCTGCGTCTGGTGCAGGGTGGAATTTCCTATGAACAGCTTATGACAAGCGTGAATGGCGCGTATCAGGTGGAGATGTTTTTTCTTGAAATCAAGCCCGGATTCAGGACATCGCTCAATACCGATGGTCATGAGGGTGTTGAAATGTGCTATGTAATTGCCGGTGAGGCTGTTTTGACTGTTGATAATGTTGAGTATGTTGTAAAGGATGGGGACAGCGTGTATTTTAATTCACAGCTTGCGCATCAGATGCAGAATACTGGCGATGTGGTTTTTAAAGCAGTGTGGAGCATCTCTCCGCCGCATGTAGATTATCTGAGCAATGAGATTGAAAAAGAGTTGTCGGAATAAATATCTACGTATCGCGCAATTAACGAAAGGAAATGTATGGGAAAAACGATCACTGAAAAGATTTTCGCGGCTCATAAAGTCGATGAGCCGTTTTCAGGAACCGAGGTGCTTTCGCTTGACGTGGTGATGTGTCATGAGATAACAACGCCAATAGCGATTGCTGATCTTGAATGGCGTAAAAAAGACCGTGTCTTTGATGCATCAAAAATAAAGGCTGTTATAGACCATGTAACACCTGCAAAGGATTCCCAGAGTGCAATGCAGGGAAAGATTATGCGTGAATGGGCAGACCGCCATGATATAAAAGACTTTTTTGATATCGGTCAGAATGGCGTTTGTCATGCGATATTTCCTGAAAAAGGTTTTATCAGGCCCGGATACACTGTCATAATGGGTGACAGCCACACATGTACACATGGAGCTTTTGGTGCTTTTGCCGCAGGAATCGGGACAACTGATCTTGAAGTCGGGATACTCAAGGGCGTATGCGCGTTTCGTCAGCCAAAGAGCATACTTGTGACACTTTTCGGAAAAATGCCTTTAGGAGTTTATGCAAAAGATGTCATGCTTGAAATTATCCGTCAATTGACAGTTAATGGCGCGACAGATCATGTCATAGAATTCCGCGGAGAAGTAATCGATTCCATGACTATGGAAGAGCGCATGACTCTTTGCAATATGGCAATTGAGGCCGGCGGTACATCAGGACTCTGTCTTCCGGATTCAGTTACTGTGGAATATCTGTGGCCGTTTATCGCGCAGCAGTATGGCAACAGTAAAGAGGCGGCGCTCAGTGATTTCAAAAAGTGGCATTCTGATCCCGATGCTGAATATGTAAAGAGACTTGACATTGATGTAAGTTCGCTTGAACCTGTCGCAACTTTTGGTTTCAAGCCTGATCAGGTTAAGAAGCTTTCGGACCTTAAAGGTACAAAGATCAATCAGGTATATATCGGCAGCTGCACGAACGGGCGCATTTCAGATCTGCGCATTGCGGCATCAATTGTCAAAGGGACAAAGCTTGCAAAAGGAGTGCGTGGCATAGTTGCGCCTGCAACGCCTAAGATTTACAAAGAGGCACTTGATGAAGGGCTGATCACTATATTCATGGACGCTGGTTACTGTGTGACAAACCCGACCTGCGGCGCATGTCTTGGAATGTCAAACGGAGTTCTTGCTGAAGGGGAAGTGGCAGTTTCGACAACAAATAGAAACTTCAATGGCCGTATGGGCAAAGGCGGCATGGTTCATCTTGCGAGCCCGGCAACAGCCGCAGCCAGCGGAATAACAGGAAGTATAACAGATCCAAGAGTTTACCTGAAAAAATAGGAGAAGCAAAAATGAAGTCATTTGGAGGACCGGTGCTTTTTCTGGACAGATCAGATATCAACACCGACGAAATAATACCGGCAAAATATTTAACAGAAGTAAAGAAAGATGCACTTAAGCCATATCTGCTTGAAGATCTGAGTCTCACAGGATTCGATCCAAACGGAAGCTGGCGTGGCAAATGTAAAGTAGTTGTCACACGTGCAAACTTCGGCTGCGGCTCATCACGCGAGCATGCGCCATGGGCGCTTGAAGTAAACGATATCACAGCTGTGATTGCGGAAAATTACGCACGCATATTCAGGCAGAATATGTTCAACGGCGGAATGCTTGCAATTGAACTGTCGAAAGAGACAATTTGTGATATCTTTACACTTGCACTAATGGGTGATGTCAATTGTGATATTGATGTTCCGGAAAAGAAGCTGACATTTTCATGGAATGGCGGCAAAAAGGAATATACATTTACAATTGCAGAGTTTGATGAGGCGCTTGTAAAGTCTGGCGGCTGGGTCGAATTCGCTGATTCGAGATATTGATTTACCGCGCCTCATCTCCAAGTCGTCTCATTCAGATAAAGATGAGATGGTCATGGGGTGAGGTGCGCCTTTTGAATGCACGCCCCCTAAATCCCCCGCGGGGACTTAAGATCTTACAAAGTCCCCCTATATTCCTGCGGGGGATTTAGTTCCCAAGATTAAAGTCAAGTGTAAAACTACACCGACTTTGTTTTTTTTTGATAAAAAGATCATGTGA
>Ga0209373_10001510_pt1 | contig 26838 bp, 28 predicted proteins | sample Higcelweek5metaG_FD_187173 | JGI IMG/M metagenome (GOLD analysis project Ga0209373, IMG submission 187173) | Freshwater pond sediment microbial communities from the University of Edinburgh, under environmental carbon perturbations - High... | ecosystem: Environmental > Aquatic > Freshwater >... | reverse complement strand
GCTCCTTGTCCGGTCTTTTGCCGGGGGCGGACGGCTGCACGGCCAGCTCCACCAGCGGCGGCTCCACCGGGCCGTCCAGAAACAAAAAGTCCAGGTCCGCCGGGTGCCCGTCCGCTGTCACAAACGGCGCGAAGTACCCGCGCAGGTCGTCGATGACCGCCACGGAATTGGAGCGCACGCCAAGGGTCAGCTCCTCCAGGCACAGCCTCAGTCCGAAGGGTGTGGGCTGACGCCCGGCCAGCGTCCGGGCCACGGAGGCGAAGGCGGGCAGGCTCACCGCGCCAGCTCCGCAAGGGCAAAGGCGGCAAAGCGTTCGGCCACGTCGATGCCGCGCGCATGCTTGAGCCCCCGGAATCCGCCGAAGGCCGAAACCTCGAAGATGTACGGCCCTTGCGCGGTCAGCGCCACGTCCACGCAGGTAAAATCCAGGCCGAAGGGCGCCTGGGCCCGGTGGGCCAGGTCGATGATCTCCCGGGGCGGGTCGAAGGGGGCGTAGCGTCCGCCGCTGGCCGTGCTGGTGCTCCAGGCGGTTTGGCCGCCCGCCGGGGCCGCGCCCTGCTGCCTGCGCCGGGCGTAGGTGCCCAGATACTCGCCGCCCAGGAAGCACACGCCAAGGTCCTGCCCGCGCAAATCCACGGCCTGCTGGATGTACAGCACCGGGTTGGCGGCCTGGAACCCGGCCAGGGCCTGGGTCAGCTCGCCCGCGTCCAGGGCGTCGGCGTCGAGCAGCGCCATGCCCCGCGCCTTGGAGGTGAACAGCGGCTTCAGCACCACGCGGCCGTAGGAACGCGCGGCGTCCAGGGCCTGGGCCAAGTCCTCGGTGATGGTGGTGGGCGGCAGGGGCATGCCCGCATCCGCCAGGGTCACGCTACAGGCCAAACGGTCCACCAGCCGCAGAATGCGCTCCGGGTGGGAAAAGCAGCGCACCCCGCGCGCGGCCGCCACGCGCAGCATCTCCAGCCGGTCGATCATCTGCGGGGCGTAGCTGCCCGAAACCTTCTTGATGCACAGGGCGTCGAGGCTGGAAAGGTCCACCGGCAGCCCGGTCTGGTCGGGGCAGAAAAGACGCCCGGCGGCCAGGTCCAGGCGCGCGCGGTCCATGTCGACAAGGATGCGTTCGCCCGTGGCGCGGCCCACGGCGTCCGCCAGCGCCTCGGAGGACCAGCCCCCGGATATTCCCACAACCGCAATGCGCACGTGCTCCCCCTAATAGAACAGGATGGGCCTGGGCAGGCGGTAGTCTTCCCAGGGCTTGCCCCGGTGGGCCACCAGGCCCTCCATGAGGTAGTGGGCGCGCAGGAACATCTCCCGCGCAAAGTCGTAATTGAGCTCGAAACGCGTGCTGGTCATGAGCGACCGCGTAAGGCCCAGGGCCAGCCGGGCCTGCCAGGTGGCGTCGCCGATGTCATCCGCGAAATCGCGCGAATAGTCGTGGAACGAGGCGATCATGTGGTTGATGCGCCCGCGCAGGCCGCGCTCGAAAATGGGCATGCGGAAGAACGAGATGAGGAACACCGAGGTGTCCTGGATGAAGTCGCCCCGGCGGGTGCGGTGCAGGTCCACGTAGTGTACGCGCGGCGCGCCCTGGTCGAAGACGATGTTGTTGGCGTTGAAGTCGCCGTGCAGCAGCACGGTCATGGGTGCGCGCAGGCCCGCCTCGATGTCGCGGCACTGGGCCAGCAGCTCCTCGGTGGAGGGCACGGTCACACCGCCCAAGCGGCGCGGCTGGCGGAAAAAATCCGGGTGCACGTGGCGCACGGCGGCCATGCGGCCGGTGGCCTGCTCAATGTAGTCCAGCGGCACCGAGCCGGGCTCCAGGGTGGAACGCCAGATGTCGCCCACGGTCTGCTCGAACACGAAGATGGCGTCGTTCAGCACCTCGGGCGCGGCGGTCAGCACCACCTCGGTCCAGGTGCAGCCGGGCAAAAACTCCACCAGCATGGAGGCGCTGTCGCCTTCCTCGTGGTAGCTGAAAATGCGCGGCCCGGTGCCCGGCGAGACCCGCGCCCAGAACTCCAGGTTCTCCCGCTCACGGCGGATCTTCTTGAGGTTGCCCTCCTTGAAGATGCCGCCCTGGGCCGGGTCGGCGGGAGTGCCGGCCGCCACGCCGTCCGAAGGCGCGCCCTTCAAAGCTTCCTTGGGGCTCACCCGGCCGATGCGGCAGCCGGAGCGCGTGCCCCAGATGGACCGGAAGTCGATGTCGTCCAGGTCGCCCTCGAACCCGGTTTTGGAAAGGGTTTGCTGCAGGGCCTGGAACTGTTCGATCTTGATTTTTTCGCCAATGACCGAAAAAAGCAGTGCCTCGCCCACGTTCAAGAGCGAGTCGCCGATGCGCTCCAGGTAGCGGAAGATGAAGATGGCGGTGATGCAGTTCTGCACGTCGCGCCCCTGGCGCAGCTCCTCCATCAGGGCGTCGAAGGCGTCCTTGTACAGGCGGTCCAGGTCGAACTCCGCGCGGCAGATGCTTAAAGCCCCGGCCACCTCGGCCCGGGAGCGCACCTCAAGTATGCGCGAGAGCCCCTCCTGGATGATGTCGAACAGCGGGCCGGGATCGTTGCGCGTCAGCACCGAGAGGTCCTTCAGGTAGCGCATCTGCCCGGCGATGTTGACGCAGTAGTCGGCAATGCGCTCCAGATTGGCGGAGATGATCTGCAGGCCCCGGATGCGGTCGATGTCGCGCTTGGACAGGCCGCGCGCGCTGTGGATGCGCGAGTAGCACTTGTCCTCCACGATGTTCTTGAGGTTGTCGATGTAGTCGTCGCGCGAGACCACCTTGTCGTAGCCCGCGTGGGTGGGCTCGGCCACAAAGGCGCGCGTTTCGCTCAGCTGGCTGGTGACCTCGAGCACCAGGAAGCGGAAATTCTCCTCCAACCCCTCCAGGCCGTTCATGTCAGGCCTCGATCTTCAGGGTTTCGCCGGCCTTGGGCGCGTCCTCGTCCGGGCAGCGCCAAGAGATGGTGAGGGCCAGCCGCCCGGAGCCGCCGCGCTTTCTGGCCTTCACGGTGAAGGTGAGGAGCTCCGTGGGCTGGAGCACGAACTCCTCCTGCCCGGCGGCCACCACCAGCCGCCCCTTGCGCAGGCCGTCCATCACGGCCTTCAAGTACTTGCGGATGCTCTCGGCATCCTGCATGGATTCGAACACGAACTTCTGGTCGTTGCCCATGTGTCCCCCTTCGCGCCTAGCCGTCGAGCCGGGCGGAATATTCCTCAATGACCCGAGCGCGGTCCATGTCCGCCACGATGAGCTTCTTGCCGATGGCCAGATCGTCCCAGGCGGGCTGCAGGCCGATTTCGCGTTTCGCCTTGGCCGGGTCGCTTACGGGCAGGGTCTTTTCGCCCATGTGGGTGTCGTCGCCCATGAACACCAGCATGCGGCGCTCGAAATTGCCGCGCCGGCGGTTCTTCTCGTACAAAACGGAGATGAGGAACTCCGTGTAGCGCTGCGACTGCGGATTCCAGACCTCGTAGCCGTCCACGTCGTAGTCGGCCAGCAGAATGGGCCAGAACTGCTCCGGGTGGGGAATGACCACCCCGCCGCCAAGGCCGCGCGCTTCCTCGATGAATTCCGTGGTGCGGTAGAAATAGGACAGCGGGAACTGGGCCTTGACCACGGCCTTGACCTCTTTGAGGAACACCTGCACGCGGTTGGTCATGGTCTCGCCCAGCTGGGGCCGCAGGCCTTCCACAAAGTTGCGCACCAGCTTGTTCTTAATGGCGTCCACGGGCAAATCGCCCGCGTGGAGCTCGATGAGCGTTTCCAGCTTGAGACAGCAGGCCCGCGCACAGGCCACCACGTCCTCGTCCGAGCCTGTTTCGCGCGCGGCCTGGGCCAAGCGCTCCTCCACGGGCTTGGTCACCGTGCCCAGGTAGTCGAAAAGTTGCGAGGAACGGTAGGCGTGGGTGTGCGCCAGCATGCTTTTCAGCACATGGGCCTCGGCCAGCTTCTCGGTGCGGAAGTGCAGCAGAAGCTGCACCTTCTGGTTGAACCCGCGCGAGTAGCAGTCCACCTCCACCCCGGTGTACGGCCCGTATTCCATGAGCTCGTTGTGCTGGGTGGGGATGATGAGGCTTTTGCGCATGGCCGGGTAGCTGGCCTCGATGCGCCGCCGGAGCAGATCCATGGGCACGTGCTCCGGGTGCCAATGCACGGCCAGCACGGAGTCCTGCGCGGGCTGGACGGATCCGGGCGTGAGGATGCGCTTCTGGGCCTCGGCGTCCAGGCGCGTCTCGATGAGCGCGGCGAAGAGCCGCTCGTCCTCCTCCGTCACCTCCGCCGTGGGGATGCCCAGAAGCGGCGTGCCGCACAGGTTGCCGAAATCGCTTTTCATCCCTGCTCCTTGCCCGCCGGGAACGGCAGGCCGAACTTCGTCTTGTCCTCAGCGGAACTGCACGTGGCAGGCGGACTTGCGCCGCTCCAGGCGCGAGAGCACCTCGGCCAGGGCCGCCGCGTCGCGCCCGGACACCGCCCGGCGCAGAGCCCGCGCATCATCGAGAAACGTCCGGTTGGCCTTGGCCAGCTCCGCGGCCTCCGGCCCGTTCGAACGCCCTTCCGCCTTGTTCAGCGGCTGCGGCGCCTCGGCCATGGCCTCGCACAGGGCCAAAAACGACTCCAGCACGTCCTGCGCGGGCATGGCTCCGGCCTCGGCGGCCTTTTGCAGGGCCTTGTAGTCGGCCTGCAGGGCCTTTTTGAGCTGGCGGTACTTGTCGCGCGCCTGATCTTTGGCCAGGCTGGCCTGGCCGTGCCGGGCCTGATTTTTTTTCGTGGGCACCAGCACCTCCCCGGCGCGCTTGGCCTTGAGCTTGAGCGCGTAGCCGGTCTTGCGGACCTCGGCCACCAGCACCAGCTTGCGAAAATCCGCGGGCAGGCCCGCCAGGGGGCCGGACGCCTCCGCCCGGGCAGACTCCAGCGCCTGGGCCAGCTGGCGCAGCACTTGCGGCAGTTCCGCCGCGCTCACGTCCGTTTCAAGCTTCCAGGAACCCATGCCGACCTCCGCGCCGTGCGCGCCGGGCTTTGCCGCCACGTGCATGCTACGAAATAAGACCGCGCCCGGCAACCGCCCGGCGCAGGCCGCCCAGGCGCTCCACCTCGGCCAGGGCCAGCTCCACCAGCTTTCCCAGGGGCTCCGCCGCCGGGAGCACCGCGTGAGCGCAGGCAAGATAGACTCCGCCGCGCTCGGCCAGCACCTGGCGCACCTCGTCCACCACGCCGCCGCCGGTGAGGGTGGGCCGCTGGGCGTGCAGGGGCGCGCGTTCAAGCCGCGCGGCCAGCACCTCGGCCGGGGCCTCCAGGTACAGCACGATGCCCTTGGCCAGCCAGTCGCGGTTCTCCTGGCGCAGCACCACGCCGCCCCCACAAGACACCACCTGGCCGGAAAACACCGCCACCTCGGCCAGGGCCACGCTCTCGGCCTCGCGGAAGGCCTCCCAGCCGCCCGCGTCCACCAGTTCGGCCACGGTGCGGCCCGTGCGCAAGAGCACACGGCGGTCCAGATCAACAAAGGGCCGCTTGAGCCGCGCCGCCAGCTTGCGCCCCAGGGTGGTTTTGCCGCTGGCCCGCGCGCCGATGAGATAAATGTTCCGCTCGCCCGACATCAATCGCCTCCCGCCTGTTGTGCCGATGTTCTGCGCATCGGCGGCGTGCCGCCACCCTACGGCAAATCCGGCCCGGAGACAAACGCCCCGGCCAATGCCGAGCGGCCAAAGCGCCCTGTCGCGCATCCAACCTTGCATCCGGGCGCGCTTACGCCTAGAATACGCACCTTCCGGGCGCTCGAAGCCCCATCCCACACGCAAGGAACATCAATGAAAACCGCCATTTTTGGATTCTCCGGCTCCGGCAAGACCGATATGTTCGCCGCCCTTGCGGGCGAAAAGGCCGCCGTGGCCGGAAACCGCGCCATGGTCAAGGTGCCGGAGCCGCGCCTCGACCCGCTCATCAAGCTTTTCAACCCCAAAAAGATCACCTTGAGCGAAATCGAATACCTGGACGTGCCCGGCGGCGGCGGCAAGGGCCACGGGCTGGGCGAGCGCGTGCTGAACGACATCCGCCCCTACGACTGCCACCTGTGCATGCTCGACGCCTTCACCGGCCTGTCCGACCCCAAGCAGCAGTATGGCGCGGTGGAGGCGGACCTGCTCGTCAGCGACCTGGCCGTCATTGAAAAGCGCATGGAGCGCATGGCCAGCGACAAAAAGAAGAACAAGGACCTTGTGGACTCCAAGGAAGAGGAGTGCCTGGCCAAAGCCAGGGCCATTCTGGAGGACGAAAAGCCCCTGCGCGTGGACCCGGCCCTGTGCGCCGAACCCGCCATGCGCGGCTTCCGTTTCCTTTCGGCCAAGCCCATCCTCTACGTGTGGAACGTGGCCGAGACCGCCATGGACACCTTCGAGGTGCCCGCCGACGGCCTGGGGCAGATGCACATGAGCGTTTCCGCCCGGCTGGAGCGCGAACTCGCCGCCATCAGCGACCCCGAGGAACGCGCCATGTTCCTCACCGACCTGGGCCTCACGGAATCCGCCCTCGACAAGGTCATCAGCCGCACCTACAAGCTGCTCGGCCTCATGAGCTTCCTCACCGCGGGCGACAAGGAAGTGCGCTCCTGGCCGGTGCGCGTGGGCGCCACCGCCCCGGAGGCCGCGGGCGTCATCCACACCGATTTCCAGAAAGGCTTCATCCGCGCAGAGGTCATCGGCTACCAGGATTTCCTCAAGGCGGGCGACTTCAAGAAAGCCAAGGAGCTCGGTCTGGCCAGGCTGGAAGGCAAGGAATACATCGTTCAGGACGGCGACATCATCGAGTTCCGCTTCAACGTTTAGCCCAGGAGGGCCCCATGGCCGAAGGCATCCACGAGGTTCTGCTCGACCGCTCCCGCTGCAACGCCTGCTCCGGATGCGCCGAAATCTGCCCGGAGATCTTCGGCTGGGACGATGATCTCGGCCAGCCCTACCTGAAGCGCCACTTCGCCACCCACGACGAGGTGCGCGAGGCCATCGCCCTGTGCCCCAAGCGCTGCATCACGGCGGAGGGCTGGGAAGAAGAGGATTATTAGGGGGGAATCTTTTTTTCGGGGGAATCATCTCCCCGAACCCCCTCAGACAACGGCAAAGGCCGGGACTGGCGAAGGTGCCAGCCCCGGCCTTTGCCGTTGAGAAGCGGAGGGAAGAAAGGAGAAAAAAACGGCGCTATTCGCCCAGGCCCATCTCGCGCAGGAACGCCGTGTCCTCCGTCCAGTCCTCCCGCACCTTGACCCAGAGCTCCAGGTGCACGGGACGCTCCAGCATCACTTCCAGCTCGATGCGCGCGGCCGTGCCGATCTTCTTCAGCAACTGGCCGCCCTTGCCGATGACCATGCCCTTGTGGGTGCTGCGCGCCACGTGGATGCAGGCGTTGATGAGCGCGGCCCCGGCCTCGGGCTCCTCCCACTGTTCGATCTCCACAATGGTGTTGTAGGGCAGCTCCTGCTCCAGCTCGAGGAAGAGCTTCTCGCGGATGATCTCTGCGGCCAGAAAGCGCAGGGAAGCGGTGGAGAGCTGGTCCTCCGGGTACTGGGCCGGGCCCTCGGGCACAACCTTGGTCACCGCGGCCAGCAGGTCGGCCACGCCTTCGCCGGTGGCGGCGGAAACGGGAAAGATTTCGGCCTGGGGGAAGGCCTGCCCCACGCGCAGCAGCAGGGGCAGCATCTTCTCCTTGGGGCGGATGGCGTCGACCTTGTTGGCGGCGATGAACACGGGCTTGCCCACGCGGCCGATGGGGTCGGTGAGCGGCGCGATCTCGCGGTCGAAAAGGTGCGGCTTCTTGCTGTAGAGCTGCATGTCCAGAATGAGCACCACGGCGTCGGCCTGGGAAAGCGCGCCCCAGGCGGCCTCCAGCAGCAGGCGGTTCATGCGCCCGGCCATGCGGTGCACGCCGGGGGTGTCGAGGAACACGATCTGGGTGTCGCCGGTGCTGAGGATGCCCCGGATGGCGTTGCGCGTGGTTTGCGGCTTGGGCGAGACAATGGCCAGCTTCTGACCCAGAAAATGGTTGAGCAGCGTGCTTTTGCCGGCATTGGGCGGGCCCATGAGGGCCACGTGGCCGAAGCGGTGGGTGGTCATAAATACCTTTGCGTTAGAGTGCGGTGCAGCCGGTCTCGGTGACGACGACCATATACTCCCAGCGCACGCCGCCCCAGGAGGCGTCGTACAGGCCGGGCTCCACGGTGACGACCATGCCGGGGACGAAGACCCCCTCGGTCCGGGGGGCCAGGCTGGGGCCTTCGTGGGTCTCCAGGCCTATGCCGTGGCCCAGGGAATGCGTGAACTGTTCGGCCACGCCCGCAGTCTCGAACACGCTGCGGGCGGCCTTGTAGGCATCGGCGATTCTCGCGCCCGGGCGGATGACCTGCATGGCGGCCTTTTGCGCGTCCATGACCAGGCGCTTGGTCTCGTGGAAGCGTTCGCTCGGGTCGCGGCCGACCCAGAAGGTGCGCGTCTGGTCCGAGCAATAGCCGTCCAGACGGCAGCCCGCGTCCACCAGCACCAGGCAATCGCGGTCGATCTTCGTCTCGCCGGGGATGGCGTGGGGCAGGGCCGCGTTGCGGTCTACGCCGACGATGGACGGGAAGGACAAGCCCTCGGCCCCGGCCTCGCGGAACAGGCGCTCTATCTGCCAGGCGGCCTCGGCCTCGGTCATGCCGGGAACAAGCACGTCGGACAGGGCGCGCATGACGCGGTGGTTAAGCCCGCAGGCGGCGCGCAGAATCTCGATCTCGGCGGGCTCCTTCACGCGGCGCAGCTCCTCCACCACGCCGGAGACCGGCGCAAGCTCGAAATGCTCGCGCAGGGCCTCGTAGTCGAACACGTTCACGGCTCTGGGGTCGAAGCCCAGGGCGGTGACGCCCCGCTGCTTCAGCTTCTCCGCCAGGGCCGCGTGCTTGCCCGCGCCGTAAATGAGCAGGTCCTCGCGGGGCCACAGGCGCAGCGCGGCGTCGGTGAAGCGCGCGTCGGTCATGAGCAGGTCGCGCCCGCTGGGCAGCACCACAAGCCAGCCCACGGACTCGTTGCACTGGGAGTCGAAGAGCTCGAAGCCGGAGAGATAGTAGCGGTTGGCGGCGTAGGTCACCAAAAGGGCCGGAATGTTCTGGGCCGCCATGGCGGCGCGCAGGCGCTCGCGCCGGGCGGCGAATACTGCGGGGTCGGTCAGTTCCACGAGTAGGTCTTCTCCGGTTCTTGGGTGATCATGCGCTCGGCCCATTCCACGCCCTGCATGACGCTGTGGTCCATGTTGCCGACCTCGTACTTCCAGCCGCCGAAACGCCCGCGCGAGTATATGCCCTGGGCCTCGAGCCAGGGCTGCAGGGTGCGCAGGGCCTGGTCGCGCTCCAGGCAGGGCACGGGGTAGCCATAGTCCACGCGCAGCTCGAAGCGGCTTTCGACCTCCGCATTCTTCGCCAGAAGCCCCACGGTGTCCAGCCCTTTGATGGTGCTCTCCATGAGCGTGGCGCAGTCCTCCGGCTTATGCCCGGAAAAACTCGTTTCGCACAAGAGCGCGGCGCGATCGGAGGCGGCTGCGGGCACGTTGGCCGGGGCGTAGTTGTGAAAGTTGGTCACGCGGTAGAACGGGCAGTCGCTCTCCGGGAAGTACATCCAGCAGCGGTCGTCCGGCCGGCCGTGGTATTGCGCCCGGCCACGCGCCCCAACGCCCGCCACGAAAACCCCATTGTGCTTGAGCCGCAGCGCGGCCTCGCGCAGGCCATCGGGGCAGGCGGACAGCTGGTCCGTCATCAGCTGGTCCAGGGGGGCGGTGTTCAAGAGCGCGCCGTAGGTTATCTCCTCGCCCGTGGTGGTGGCGATGGTCTTGGCCTGGGTGTTGATGCCCGCGGCGCCGCAGCCGTAGCGGATGTGCGCGGCCAGGGGCGCGGCCATGCGCCGGAAGATCTCGCCCGTGCCGCCGGAGGCCGGAAAGGCGAAGGTGTTGTTCGGCCCCCAGCCCACTTCGTCCTGGCCCAGAATGATGTTCTTGAGCACGCCCTCCAGGTCCACCACGCTGACCCTCTCGCCCACCCAGGAGGCGGACATGAGCGCGGGGTCGATGGCCCAGACCTTGAAGTTGTAGGGCCAGAGGAACACGTTGCCGATGCCCTCGCCGAACACGCTGTGGATCCACTCGCGGAAATTTTTCGGCTGGGTCTCGGGCCGGTTGCCGGGGAGCAGCCCGCGCACGCAGTCCCACTTCGCCTCGCTGGGCAGGTGGCGGATGTTGTTCTGGAAGGGATAGGGCACCCAGGCGCCGCAGGCGCGCACCCAGGCCTTGCGCTGGTGGCGCAGCTGGTCCTGGCCGAGCAGTTCGTCGAGCATGCGGTCGAAGTATTCGTAGTGCGAAAACACCACGTGCCCGCCGATGTCCCAGGTGTAGCCCTTCGCGTCCTGAAAGCTGGCGGCCAGCCCGCCGGGATGGGGATTTTTCTCCAGCACCACAAAGGAGCGCTGCCCAAGCTCCAGCAGCCTGCGCGCCGCGCCCAGGCCCGTGGGTCCGGCCCCGATGATGACGTAATCGACCTGCATGGCGATGGTTCCTCCCGGAAGGCCTGCTCCTCTGGACGCGCGCGGCAGATGTGCTATGCTTGCGTCAAAAGTCCGTGTCCTGGGGGTTCCCAGACTGGGCGGTTTCCCGGCGGCAGCGTCTGCGCGTCACCCACCTTTCTCCCCGCCGTCACACAACCGTCACATGGCGCGGCTATATGATGCCCGTACCGGACATGAACTTCAACCCTTTCGGAGGAATCCATGAAACGCTTAAGTATCGCCCTTGCCGCCATGCTGGTTCTGGGCCTTGCCGCCACCTCTTTCGCGGGCGACATCGCCGTCAAGGGGTCCACCACTGTCCAGCCCATCATGCAGAAGGCCGTTGAGACCTTCATGGCCCAGAACAAGAGCGTGTCCATCTCCATTTCCGCCTCCGGCTCCGGCGACGGCGCCAAGGCGCTCATCGACGGCTCCACCCCGCTGGCCATGCTGAGCCGCGAGATGAAAGAGTCCGAAATCAAGCTGGCCAAGGAAAAGGGCGTGAACCCCAAGCAGATCGTGGTGGCCTATGACTGCATCACCCCGGTGGTCCACAGCTCCAATCCGGTCAAGAACCTGACCATGGCCCAGTTGAAGGACATCTACACCGGCAAGATCACCGACTGGAAGGACGTGGGCGGCGCCGCCGGCCCCATCGCCGTGGTCTCCCGCGACTCCTCCTCCGGCACCTTCGAGTTCTGGGGTGAGCATGTTCTGAAGAAGGAGCGCGTGTTCGCCCGCGCCCAGATGCAGGCCTCCAACGGCGCCGTGGCCCAGGTCGTCTCCAAGCAGAAGGGCGCCATCGGCTACGTGGGCCTGGCCTACGCCAAGGCTCCCGGCCTGAAGGACCTTACCGTGGACGGCGTGGCCGGCAGCGTGGCCAACACCCTGAACGGCACCTACCCCGTGTCGCGCGGGCTGTACCTGTACACCAACGGAGAGCCCACCGGCGACGTGGCCAAGCTCGTGAACTACATCCTCTCCGACGCCGGGCAGAAGATCGTGTCCTCCGTGAACTACGTGCCGGTGAAGGGCGAAAAGACCCCCGCCAAAAAGGGCAAGAAGTAGTCAGGACGTCCAAACGACCAGCCCAGCCTCCACACTAGCGCCAAGAAGACCTTCCTTTGCGCCCCGCCTTTCCCTGTCCCGGCCTCCCGCCCCTGGCGGAGGCCTCGGCAGGGGGGGCGGGTGACCGCAAAGAAGGCGGGAAGGACACCATGGAAAGACGCACCAGGGAAACCCTCATCAAGCAGGCCTTTCTGGCCACGGCCATCACCTCGCTGGCAGTGCTGGCCCTTATCATGGTCTTCCTGTTCATGGAGGGGCTGCCCACCTTCACGTTTGTGGGGGTGAAAGGCTTTCTGACCGGCATGGACTGGTACCCCACCGACGAGGCCCGGCCCGACTACGGCATTTTGCCGCTCATGGCCGCCAGCGGCGCGGTGACGGTCCTGTCGTCTTTGGTGGCCATTCCCCTGGGCGTCATGAGCGCGCTGTACCTGGCGGAAATAGCCAGCCCGCGCGTGCGCGCCGTGGCCAAGCCGGTCATCGAGATGCTGGCCAGCCTGCCCTCGGTGGTCATCGGCTTCTTCGGCATGGTGGTGCTGGCCCCGTTCCTTCAGAACTATCTGGAAATCCCCATCGGACTCAACCTGTTCAACGCCTCGCTGATGCTGGCCTTCATGAGCGTGCCCACCATCGCCAGCGTGAGCGAAGACGCCATCTACGCCGTTCCGCGCGAGCTGAAGGAAGCCAGCCTGGCCCTGGGCGCCACGCATCTGGAAACCCTGACGCGCGTCACCATTCCTGCGGCCCTGTCGGGCATCGGCACCGCGGTCATCCTGGGCATGAGCCGGGCCATCGGCGAGACCATGGTGGTGCTTATGGTGGCGGGCGGCGCGGCCGTGCTGCCGGACTCGCTTTTCGGGCCCATCCGGCCCATGCCCGCGAGCATCGCGGCGGAGATGGCCGAAGCCCCCTTCCGCAGCCACCATTACCATGCGCTCTTCGCCATCGCCATGGTGCTCTTTCTGGTGACCCTGGGCTTCAACGTGCTGGCCGACTACATTTCCCACAAGCACCGTCAGGTCGGCTCCGCCTCCCTGTAAGCAAAGCGAGATGCGCATGACCACTCCGCCAACCACCGCAATGCCCACGCCCGCACACATCCCCGTGGTGTCTCTCAGCATCGCGAAAGGCCGCGACATTCGCCGCAAGGGCATGGAATGGCTCGTCTTCATGCTGCTGCGCGGGGCCATCCTTGTCGTGGCCGCGGCCCTCGTCATCATCGTTGGCTTTCTGGTGAAGAACGGCATCTCGGCCATCAGCTGGGAGTTTCTTACCGAACCCCCGAAGAACTACATGACCGAGGGCGGCGTGTGGCCCTGCATCGTGGGCACGCTGCTCCTGTCGCTGGGAGCCATGGCCGTGGCCCTGCCCCTGGGCGTGTCCAGCGCCATCTACCTGCACGAGTACGCGCGGCCCGGCACGCTCATGCGCATCATCCGCCTGGGCGTGAACAACCTGGCGGGCGTCCCCTCGGTGGTGTTCGGCCTGTTCGGCCTGGGGCTCTTCGTCACGGCCATGAAGCTTGGCGTTTCGCTGGCGGCGGGCTGGCTGACCCTTGGAGTGCTCTGCCTGCCGGTGGTCATCGGCACCGCAGAGGAAGCCCTGCGCAACGTGCCCAGCACCTATCGCGAGGCCTCGCTGGCCTTGGGCGGCACCAAGTGGCAAACCATCTGGCGGGTGGTTCTGCCCAGCGCCCTGCCGGGCATCCTCACCGGCAGCATTCTGGGCGTGGGGCGCGCCGCGGGCGAAACGGCGGCCATCATGTTCACGGCGGCGGTGTTCTACACGCCCAAAATGCCCACAAGCATCTTTTCAGATGTCATGGCCCTGCCCTACCACATTTACGTGCTGGCCACGGCGGGCACAGAGATCGAAAAAACCCGGCCCATCCAGTACGGAACGTCGCTGGTGCTCATCGCCCTGGTGCTGGGCATGAACCTTGCGGCCATTCTGCTGCGCGCCTGGCTGCAAAAGCGCCACGCCCACTAGAAAGCATGGCCGCGGGGCCTGTCCGCAGTGTTTCTGCAAACAAAAAAGGGGCCTCAAGGGTCCCCTTTTTGTTTGCATCCGGCTGCGCTATTTCTTGATGCGCTTTTCCCACAGCTTCATGTCTTTCATCTTCTTGCGGCGCTGGCGCTGCAATTCTTTGCAGACCAGAGGCGTCTTTTTGGGGTACCCCCACTTCTCGCGATATTCATCAGGGGTCAGTCCAAACTTCGCCAGATGGCGCTTGGTGAGAACCTTGAAGGTCTTCCCAGACTCCAGGCAGATAATGCTCTTTTCACGGACAGCTTTTTTCGGGTCCGTGCTGGGCACAGCCACAACGTCCTCCTCCTCAGCCGTCGCCAGGCCGATGGAGCGGATGCCGTTGCACAGACTGCGTACCATGGACAGAATCTCTTCCTCCGTCATGGTTCGCACAGTGGCTTGAGCCTTAACGATGTCCAGTGCTTCCTTCAGAAAATCATCCATCGTATTCTCCTCAAAGGGGGTTGTCGTTCGTCTCTGCTCTTGGTGCAGCGTGATGGCGACAATGAAACAACACTGCGGCATCAAAGTACTGAAGTGACCCATGGAAGTAAAGAAAGAACCGTGGGAAACATACACAAAATTATACGTAGAACCTGCCAAAAACGTATAAAACAAGCGGTGGTGTTTCACCGGGCCGGGGTGGCTGCGCGGGGCTTGCACTTTGCGCCAGGAGGTTTATCTTGAGGCAAGGGGTAGCGTTTTTGCCCCGCGCCAGGGCGGAGTTGGACGGAAACGGGCGGGCTATAGCAGCAAGGAGAGGCCGGTATGAACATCAATAGATTCGACCCGGAACTCTTGTATGTGGAATGTGCGAAGTGCGGACAGCCCGTGCTGTGGAGCCCCGGCGACACCACGCGGATTTTGGCGTGGGCGGGGATAGATGTCCGCGCGCTGGACGAAAAGTGCATGATCGTTTCCGAGGGCTGCCCAGCCTGCCAGCCCGGCAAGAGCAGCTTCAGCACCCAGGTGGTGCGCCTGCGCAAAACCCCGGAGGAACGCCCGCTCAATCCGCGCGCTCCGGCCAACTAGCCGGAACGTTTTCGGCACGGCGCGGTTCAAACCGGGGCAGAATCGAGCGGCAGAAACACCACCCGGTTCCGGCCCGCGCCCTTTGCGACGTACAGGGCCTCGTCGGCCCTGGCCAGCAGCGCTTCCAGCGGTTCGCGCCCGGCGACGACACCCGAGGGAGAGACGGTCCAGGCCTCGGCCTCCAGGGTTGTCACCCCGATGCTCACCGACACATGCAGCCCCTTTTCGCCCACGGGCAGGGCCAGAAGCTCCACCGCCTGGCGGATGCGTTGCGCCAGATCGCCGGAAGCCGCCCGCCCGGCGTTGGGGGCCAGCACCACGAATTCCTCGCCGCCAAAACGGGCAAAAAGGTCGCTCTTGCGCAAAAGGCCCTGCACAAGCTCCGCAAATCCCGCCAGCACCACATCGCCCGCGCCGTGGCCAAAGGTGTCGTTCACTTGTTTGAAGTGGTCCAGGTCGAGCATGAGCAGGCTGATGCTCTGCCCGCCGCGCCGGGTGGCCTCCACCAGCCGCGCCCCTTCCTGAAACAGCCGCTTGCGGTTGGCCGCGCCTGTCAGATGGTCGGTCAACGACGACTGGCGCAAGTCCTCCATGGCGCCACGCACGCGGTCCACCATGAGGCAGTAGGCCTGGTTCAACCGCCGCACCTCTTCCGGCGCGTTGGCGTCCGGCAGGAGGCCGCAGTCCACCTCGAAATTTCCGGCCTCGATCTGCCGCGCGTGGCTCTCCAGCCGCAGCAGCGGCGCCCGCAGCGACCCGCCCAGGCGCAGGGCCATGGGCCCGAAGATGAGGAACACCAGGGCCGCGCCCAGCAGCGGCACGCCCAGGACCCAGGCGTGCATGGCCAGAATGGCCGTTTCCGGACGCTCCGCCGCCAGAAGCCACCGTCCCCCAAGAATCCACTGGTATGTGCCCACCACGCGCACGCCCGCGGCGTTGCGGTAAATCCCCTGCGACGGCGCATCGGCCAAGGCGCGGTCAAAGAGCACATCGCCCCGCCTGAGCCCCCGGCCCTGCTTGGCCGGGGCCAGCAGCGCGCCATCGGCCTGCATCAAAAAGGTTCTGCTGGAGGAGGCCTCCTGCACGGTCTGCATGAGGGCGGACAAGGTGGTCAGGCTCACGGTGCCGAGGACCAGCCCCTGAAACTCGCCCCGCGCGTCCTTCACCGGCGCGGAGACCACGAAGATGGAATCGCCGCTGAGACGGCTCTCCAGCACATCGGAAACGCTGCCGCGCCCCCGTTGCGCGGCCTTGAAGTACTCGCGGTCCGAGAGATCCAGGCCGGAGGCGGGCCTGGAGCCTGCCCTGGCGTGGCCCGCAGCGTCCACCACCACAATGTCGGTGAAGAAGGGCGAGAGGACGAGCAGCTTTTGCAGCATGGCCGCAAGGGCCTGGGGCGGCAGGGACAACAGGCGCGGGTCGGCGGCCAGGACGGCGAGGTTCCCCTCCCGTTCATCCACCCAGCGCTCGATGAACTGCTGCTCCAGGTGCAGGGTGGTGTTCAGGTCGCGCACGGCCTCATTCTGCAACGTGTGGCTGGAGTGCAGCAGAAAAAAGGCGACGCCGGCCAGAATGGGCAACAGCAACATGGCCCACAACAGGAGCCGCAGCCGCTGCACCAGGCTGAACGAGGAGACGATCATATCCATTGCATGGAGCTTAAGGCCCTACGTAGGCTTTTGGCAAGCACTCCGTGCGGGCGGATGCCCGCATTCCGGATGCGGAGCTAGCCGCCGATGGACGACATGGACGTGTTGGAGACGCCCTGCCCCGCGCGGCGCGCGGCGAGCAGCTCCGCGCCCACGGGCTTTTTGCGCAGGGCCAGCTTCAAAATGCGCTCCACGAACGGCAGACCGAGCTTTTTGTGGCGCAGGGCCGGGCGCAGGCGGTACACGCGGTCGCTGAACAGGCAGGTGCGCAGGTCGCCGGCGCTGGTGATGCGCAGGCGGTTGCACGAGCCGCAGAAATGGTTGGACAGCGGGGTGATGAGCCCGAAGCGGCCCTTGCCGCCATCGATGGCGTACATCTGGGCCGGACCGGCGTCGGAGGCGTCGCGCGGGAGCGGCGAAAGCCCGGCCAGGGTCTTGGCCTCCGCCAGAATGTCCGCGGCGCTCCACACCTGCTCCGGCTTCCACTCCGCCCCGCCCATGGGCATGAACTCGATGAAGCGCACATCCACCGGCAGCTCTCGCGCCAGGTCGAGAAATCCCGCCAGCTCGTGGTCGTTGACGCCGCGCATGGCCACGGCGTTGATCTTTACGCGGATGCCCGCCTCCAGGCAGGCGTCCAGGCCATGGCGCACCTCGTTGTACAAATCCTGCCCGGTGACGCGGGCAAAGGTGACCCGTGAAAGGGTGTCGAGGGAGATGTTCACGCGGTCCACCCCGGCCACGGCCAGGCGCTGGACAAAGGGCGCCAACAGCGTTCCGTTGGTGGTCAGCCGCAGGGCCAGCTCCGGGAAACGCGCGCGGGCGCGCTCCACAAAATCCACAAAATCCTTGCGGGCAAAGGGCTCGCCGCCGGTAAGGCGCACCTTGCCGATGCCCAGGCGGCTGGCCAGACCCATGAGTTCCAGAAACTCCTCATAGCGCAGCACGTCAAAGTGGCTCAGGCGGTGGCGCAACTGCCTGTCGCAGTAAAGGCAGCGCAGATTGCAGTGGTCAGTCACGGAAAGCCGCAGGTAGCTGACCGAACGGCCTTTGTCGTCTGCAAGCAGAGGGGTGGTCATGGGGTGCTCCGGGCTATTTGCCTTTTTTCTTGGCGCGGCGTTCGGTGTCCGCCGCCTCCACTTCGCGGGCGGCCTTCTCCACGACGGCCAGGAACCCGGCGCGCTCATCCTTCAGGCGCTGGGCCAGCGCCGGGTCGGAGAGGGCCAGGATCTGCGCGGCCATCCAGGCGGCGTTCTTGGCCCCAGCCTTATCCAGCGCCAGGGTGCCCACGGGAAAGCCCGGCGGCATTTGCACCGTGGCCAAAAGCGCGTCCATGCCGGACAGGGGCGAGGCGGCCAAAGGCACGCCCAGCACGGGTTTGGTGGTGCGCGCGGCCACGGCTCCGGCCAGGTGGGCGGCCATGCCCGCCGCGCAAATGAACACCTGGCAGCCGCCGGCCTCCAGCTCCGCCACCAGGCGCTCGGTACGCTCCGGCGTGCGGTGGGCGCTGGTCACGGTGAACAGGTAAGCGATGCCGAGCTTGTCCAGCACCTCGGCGCAGGGCTTCATCAGGTCCTCGTCGGACGCGCTGCCCATGAAAATGGCGACGCTGGTCATGGCGGCCTCCTATTTGCTGCGGGCAATGCCCTTGTCGCCGATGTCGCGGCGGAAATAACACCCGTCGAAACGCACCAAGGCCACGGCCTCGTAGGCCCTGGCCTTGGCCTCGGCCAGGCCCGCCCCCAGGGCGGTGACGCCCAGCACCCGGCCTCCGCTGGTCAGGGCCTTGCCGCCTTGCAGCACCGTGCCCGCCTGGAACACCTTCACGCCGGGCAGGGCGTCGGCCTCGGCAAGTCCGCTGATCGCCATGCCCTTGGGGTAGCCGCCGGGGTAGCCCGGCGCGGCGATGACCACGCACAGCGCCGTCTCCGGCCGCACGCGCACCATGTCCGGCGTCAGCCTTCCGGCCGCGCAGGCCAGCATGATCTCCACCAGGTCGGCGTCCAGGCGCATGAGCAGCGGCTGGCATTCCGGATCGCCGAAGCGCACGTTGTACTCCAACACCATGGGGCCGCTTTGGGTGAACATGAGCCCGGCGTACAGCACGCCCTTGAAGGGGTGGCCCAGCTCGGCCAAGCGCTTCAGGATGGGCCGGATGCACAGTTCGGCGGTTTCGGCGTATTTTTCCTGCGGCAGCACCGGGGCCGGGCTGTATGCGCCCATGCCGCCGGTGTTGGGGCCGGTGTCGCCTTCGCCCACGGCCTTGTGGTCCTGGGCCGAGGGCAACAGCGCAAAATTCTCACCGTCGCAAAAGGCCAAAAACGAGGCCTCCTCGCCGGCCAGGGCGTCTTCCACCACAACGCGCGCGCCCGCCTGGCCGAAGCTCTTGGCCACCATCATGTCGTCGATGGCGGCAAGGGCCTCGTCCACGCTCTTGGCCACCACCACGCCCTTGCCCGCGGCCAGGCCGTCGGCCTTGACCACCAGCGGCGCGCCGTGGCTCGTGATGTACGCCTTGGCGGCCAGGGCATCGTCAAAAACCTGGAACGCGGCCGTGGGCACGCCCGCCTCGCGCATGATGGTTTTGGCGAAGGCCTTGCTGCCCTCAAGCTGCGCGGCGAAGGCATCGGGCCCGAAGCAGGGAATGCCCTCCCGCGCGCAGGCGTCGGCGATGCCCAGCACCAGCGGGGACTCCGGTCCGACGACCACCAGGCCGACCTTCTCGGCCTTGGCCAGGGCCACAAGCCCCGCGATGTCGTCGTCCTTCACGGCTATATTCTCGGCCACGGTGGCGGTTCCGCCGTTGCCTGGCGCGGCAAGCACGCGGTCCACCTTGGGATTTTTCGAAAGCTTCCAGCACAGGGCGTGTTCCCTGCCGCCAGAGCCGATGACAAGCACATTCATTGGGGTCGCTCCACGTTGCGGTTTGAACCTCAAGGGATAGTGAAAACCCTGTGCTTTGGCAAGGCGGGGGCTCTGACGCGCCGACAGTCACCTGCTTAAAACACGCTTTTTCCGCGCAGAGGGCTTGCATGGTTTAGACAATGGGATACTGTGGAGTCGAAAAAGGCATTGATGTTTCGAATAAGAGGAGTTGAGAACATCATGAAGACGAGCACCAAGAAGGCCACGCCGTCCGCGTCCGCCCCGGCCAAGAAGGTTGCCGCCGCGTCCTCGAAGCCCCCCCCCAGAACATCACCCAAAACCTCGGCCAAGGCGCCGGCGAAAACCGCCGCCGCAAAACTTCCGGCAAAGACCGCCCCGGCGGGCCTCCCGGCGAAGACGTCGCCGGCCAAGGCGCCGGCGCTGAAGACGACCAGCCGCGAGGTCATGCTGGCCCGGGTGGAGTCCGTCCGCCTGCAGCAGCGCAGCGAGGGCCACTTCGACTGCTTCGGCCGCGCGGGCGAGGGCTACTGCGACCAGGGCGACTGCGCCTACCATGTGGAATGCCTGAGCGTTTCGCGGTTGCTGCACAGCATGTAGGGGCCGCCGCCGGCCACGCGCCGCCAGCCTTCCAAGCGGTGCGCGGGCAACAGCCTGCGCGCTGCGGAACAGGTGCGCCCGGCACTTTCCCTGCCTGACGGAATCCTGTAGGATCAACCCCACAGGTACCGCCATGACGCCAGCACAGCCCGCAACCCAGCACCGGAACCTTCGGCGCTACGCCTTCACGGTTCCCTGGAACCTCTTCCTGCTTACGGCGGGCTCACTGCTGGTGGCCTTCGCCATCAAAAGCGTGGCCGCGCCCCACGGGCTGCTCTCCGGCGGAGTCTCCGGCCTGGCGCTGTTGTGCTATTACGTGGCCCCGGTTCTGGACACGGGCGCATGGTACTTCGTGCTCAACGTGCCCATCATGCTCGTGGGCCTGCGCATGGTCAGCCGCCGTTTCGTGCTCTACAGCCTCTACGGCATGGCCGCCACCAGCGTGCTCATCGGGCAAATCGACTACGTGCTGCCCGTCAGCGATCCGTGGCTCGCGGTCATCGCCTGCGGCGTGACGCTGGGCGCGGGCATCGGCGTGGCGCTGCGGTCCATGGGCTCCACCGGCGGCGCGGACATCTTGGCCGTAATCTGCCGCGAGAAGCTGGGCATTCCCATCGGCCGCTTCGAATTTCTCTTCAACCTGCTGGTTTTCGCCGCGGGCTTCGCCACGCTGAAGCTGGAGGCCATTTTGTACTCCGTGGCCATGAACTTCCTGGTGGGCTGGGTTACCGACGTGTGCCTGTCGCTCTTCAGCGAGCGGCGCATGGCCCTGGTCATCTCCACCGCGCCAGACGCCGTGGTGCAGGCCGTGCTGCACAGGCTGGGGCGCGGGGCCACCGTGCTGGAGGCGCGCGGCGGCTGGAGCGGCGAACCGCGCCAAGTGGTGCTGACCATGCTGAACAACATCGAACTCAAACGGTTGGAGGAGCTTGTGTACGAAATCGACCCCGGCGCATTTTTGATCATGGGCTCCGGCTTCAACGTGCTGGGCCAGGGCTTTTCCGAGCGCAAGGCCTACTGATGCGGCCCATCGTCCTGCTGACCGACTTCGGCCTTGCCGACCCCTACGCGGGGCAGTTGCGCGCGGCGCTCATGCGCCTGGTCCCCGGGGCCAAGGTGCTGGACATGAGCCACCAGGTGGAGCCCTTCGCCGTGGACCAGGCGGCCTTTTTCGTGGCGGCCAGCGCCCCGCACTTCCCGTCCGACGCGGTGTTCGTCTGCGTGGTGGACCCCGGCGTGGGCTCCACCCGGCGGATCATCGGCGTGCGGCTGGCGGGGCAGGACTTTCTGGCGCCGGACAACGGCCTGCTGGGGCTGATGCTCTCCGCCCCGGGCCAGGCCGCGCCGCAGGTCTACGACCTCACCCCGGCGGCGGAACAGTACGCCGCCTCGGCCACCTTCCACGGGCGCGACATCTTTTCACCCCTGGCCGCGCGGTTGTCCGCGGGCGAAACCCTGTTCAGCCTGGGCCAGGCCATCGACCCGGCGGAGCTGGCGCGGCCCGAGTGGAGCGAGGCCAGGGCCGACGCCACCGGCGTGGACGCGCGCGTGCTGCACGTGGACCGTTACGGCAATTGCCTGCTTTCCCTGCGCGCGGACTTCACGCCGCCCCGCCCCGTTGCCGAGGCCCGCATGTCGTGGGGCCAGCGCAGGGCCGTGCGCCCGGTGAACGCCTACGCGGACATGGCTCCGGGGGTTGTGGGCCTGCTGGCGGGCAGCCAGGGCTTCATGGAGCTGGCGGTGAACCAGGACTCCGCGGCCACGGCCCTGGGGCTGCGCCGGGGCGACAGCCTGCGCCTGCTGTGGGAACCCGCCAGATGACGATCCCCGGCCCGCTGCGCCGCTTTCTAGCCACCCTGGGTTTTCTTTCGCGCCTGGTTCCAGCGCGCGTCATGGACGAGGCGGACATGCGCCGCAGCATGTTCCACCTGCCGTTGTGCGGGCTGGTCATCGGCGCGGCGGCGTGCGCCCCGGCGCTGGCCGGGGTGTTCGCGGGCAGGCCGCTCCTCCAGGCCTGGCTGTGCGTGCTGCTCTCGGCCTACGCCACGCGGGGGCTGCACCTGGACGGCCTGTCCGACATTATGGACGGCGCGGGCCAGCACCTGAACCCGGAACGCTTCTGGACCATCGTCAAGGACAGCCGCTGCGGCACCTTCGGCGTGGCGGCCGTTGTCCTGGTGCTGCTGGGCCAAACCGTCCTCTTCGCCGAGGTGCTGGCCCAGCGCCCGGCCTGGGCGCTCTTGTGGCCCTTCGTGTTCGGCCGCGCCTGCGGGGTGCTGTTCGGCGGGGCCACCAGGAATTACGCCCGGCCCGGCCTGGGCGGGCTGTTCCTGGCCGGAGCCGGCCCGGGGGCCATGCTCTGGGCCTGCGCCCTGGCTTTGGTTCCGGCGCTGCTTTTGTGGCCCCTGGCCGCTGGCTGCGCGGCGCTGGCCGCCCTGCTGGCCCTGGCCCCGCTGTACCGCCTGGGGCGGGCCGTGGGCGGGGTCAACGGCGACTTTCTCGGCGCGTCCATCATGTTCGGCGAATGCGCCGCCGCCGCCGGCCTCGTGCTCGCGCCAGGACTCTAACCCCCTTCAGACCGGAGGTCTTATGCACCCGCTGCGCGCCGTCCTCGTCCTGCTGGCCGCCTGCCTCGCCCTGGGCGGCTGCATGCAGCCCAACGTGAGCCTTTTCGGCGCGCCCGGCGCGCCCTACAAGGAACAGACCCTTTCCGGCACGGGCAGCGGCAAGATCCTGCTCCTGAGCGTGGACGGGCTCATCAGCGAGCACCCGCGCGAGGGCCTGCTGCGCACCCGGCCCAGCATGGTGGAGGAGGTGGCGGCGCAGCTCAAGCTGGCCCGCAAGGACACGGACATCAAGGCCGTGCTGCTGAAAGTGGACTCCCCCGGCGGCACCACCACGGCCAGCGACATCCTGTACCACGAGCTCATGGCCTACAAGGCCGAGACCAACGTCAAAATCGTCACCGTGATGATGGGCTTGGCGGCCTCGGGCGGGTATTACGTGGCCCTGCCCGCCGACCACATCGCCGCGCACCCCACCACCATCACCGGCAGTGTGGGCGTGATCTTTTTGCAGCCGCGCGTGGCCGGGCTGCTGGAAAAAATCGGCGTGGGCGTGGACGTAAGCAAGTCTGGCACGCACAAGGACATGGGCTCACCCTTCCGCGCCCCCACGGACGAGGAGAAGAAGCTCACCGAGGGCATGGTCAAGGCCCAGGCCGCGCGGTTCCTGGACCTTGTGCAACTGCACCGCAAGCTCGACCCCGCCGCCCAGACCATCGTGGCCTCGGCCCGGGTGTTCACCGCCGCCGAGGCCAAGGACCTGGGCCTTGTCGACTCCGTGGGCTACCTGGACGACGCCGTGGCCCAGGCCGCCAGCCTGGCCGGGCTGCCCAAGGACGCCCGCGTGGTGGCCTACCGCCGCCGCCCGGCCCCAAACGCCACCTGGTACCAGCCCGCCGCCCAGGCCGAGGACCAGCGCCCGGCCCTCATCCACCTGGGTATCGACGGGCTGCTGCCGTTGCAGGCGGGCATGTACGCGGTGTGGACCCCCGGCCTGGGGCAGTAGGGGCAGCGCCCCTGGCTTTCCCGCCGCCGACTCAGGGGATATTGTGGGGCACGTCCGGGTTGCTGAACCCGTAAGAAGGTGCGTCTGTTCATGGGCACTGCTGCCACGCGCCGGGTTGTGGCGGATGCAGGGCGGGTCCGCATGGAGTCTCCTCTGGGGGAACGAACGGGATGACAAGCTTGACTTTGCACTGAATTTCTAGTCAATTTCATCTACTGATACGAGAGAATGACTTGAATGCGCTGGGCGCCTGCGTCTGCCGCATCGGTGCCAGCACTCCGGCCTGCCGATTAAAAATAATTGGCTCTTGCTTGCCCTGAGACGAATGGGTGAAGGGAGCATTGCAGAACTTATCCCGGTTCGTTGGTAATTGCCCCAGCAAGCATAGCCCAGCGCTGTGGCCGCCAGGGTCTTCCCCGCCAGGGGGATATGGGTTGTCTCTGTGCCAGCTTGGTCGCGCACGCGGAGTGGGAGTCGCATGGTAGATATGCTGAGTGCCGTCATCGATTCCATCAACCGGAACCTGCTGGAGGGGGGGGCGTACCTCTCGGTCCTGGAAGGGCTGCGGGTAACGGTCTCAATCTCGGCCCAGGGCTTGCTGCTCGGCACACTCTGCGGTGCGGTGCTCTGCTGGCTGCGGCTTTCCAAAATACCAGTCCTGAGTTCCTTGGCGCAGTGCGTGGTCGTCGTGCTGCGTGGCAGCCCTGTGCTGCTTCTGCTGATGCTGCTCTATTACGTCGTGTTCGCCAAAAGCCGGGTGGATCCTGTGGGCGTGGCGGTGTTGGCCTTCGCCCTCAACAGCGGGGCGCACATCGCCGAGCTGATGCGCTCCGCGCTGGAGGCCGTGGACAAGCGCCAGTTGGAGGCGGCCAGGATGCTGGGCTTCTCGCGGGCAAAGGCCTTTGTGGCGATAACCTTGCCGCAGGCGGGAAAAATCGCCAAGCCGGTGTACCAAGGCACCATCATCAACACCATCCAGTGGACCTCTGTCGTCGGGTACGTGGCCATAACCGACTTGACGCGGACGGTGAACAACATCGGCAACCGCACGGGCGATCCCTTTTTCTCGCTGTTCTGCGGCGTAATGATCTACCTGGGCCTGTCCTACCTCGTCCACGCGCTGTTTTCCATCGGCGGGGGGAGGGCGGAAGAGCGGTGATACGGCTGGCCGGGGTATCCAAGAAGTTCGGGCCGGTCGATGTGCTGAAGCAGGTCGACGCGCATGTGACCAAGGGCGAATGCATCGCGCTTATCGGGCAGTCCGGCAGCGGGAAAAGCATGCTGCTGCGCTCCATCGCCATGCTGGAAAGGCCAGATGCGGGCTCGATTTTCATAGGCGGAACGGACATCACGTCCAAAGGCGTCAACCTGAACCGCGTCCGCGAGTCCATGGGCATGGTTTACCAGGGCTTCAACCTGTTCTCGCACCTGAACGTGTTGGACAACATCACCCTCGCGCCGCGGTGGATCAAGAGGTTGGGCAGGGCGGACGCCGAGGCGCGGGCCATGGAGCTGCTGTCCATGGTGGGCATGGCGGACAAGGCCCGCAGCTATCCCCACCAACTCTCGGGTGGGCAGCAGCAGCGCACCGCCATCGCCAGGTGCCTGGCCATGGAGCCGCAGATCATGCTCCTCGACGAGCCGACCTCGGCCCTTGATCCGGCAATGACCAGCGAGGTGCTGTCCATCATACGCAAGCTCACCCGCATGGGCCTTACCATGCTCATCGTCACCCACGAGATGGCCTTTGCGCAGGATGTGGCCGACAGAGTTTTCTTTATCGCGGAGGGCACGATTTACGAACAAGGCTCCCCGCAGCAGATTTTCGAGAACCCGGGCAGGGACAAGACCAGGGCGTTCATCACCCGGTTGAAGACCTTCACCCAAGAGATCCGGTCGCTTGATTTCGACGCCATCTCGATGAACGCCCAGATCGAGGTGTTCTGTAAGAAATATTCCATCGAGCAGCAGAGGATCTACCGCGTCCAGCTGGTGCTGGAGGAACTGCTGGGGGTGATTTTCACGCAATGCTACCAGCATGAGACGCCTGACGTGGAGTTCCTGATGGGCTATGCTCAGGAGCAGGACGACATCACTCTCGACCTTGTCTTCAAGGCGGCGGAGTTCAACCCTTTCGCTGCGCAGGGGGAGGATTCCGACGATTTGGGCATGCTTTTGGTGCGGAACTATGCAAAGCAGTGCGGCCATGCTTTCAGCCAGGGAAGCAACCGCGTAACCATCAACATCTAGGGGGCAGTATGGCGCGTTGTTGGGCAGTGGCTTGTGTGCTTGTGGCGGCCATGGCGTTGGGCGCTTGCGGCGGCGGCAGCCCCGCCAAGATTGAAAAAGTGGGCGACTTGAAGGGCAAGGTCGTCGGTTCGGTTACTCCCCCGGGCACCCAGAAAGCTCTGGAGGAGTCCGTCGAGAAGATCATCGGCGCCAAGCAGAAAGAGGTTCAATACTTCAACAGGATGAGCGACTGCATCATGGCGCTCCAGGCCGGAAAGGTGGACGCGGTGCTCAGCCCGCGGTTCGGGGCGGACTATTTTGTGAAGCGCAACCCCGCCTTGAAAATCGTCGCCAGCCAGCCGGTCACGGTCAGCGTCGTCATGGCCCTGCGCAGCGAGGACACCCAGCTGAAGGACGACCTGGACAAGGCCATCGCCACCTTGCAGGAAAACGGCAAGCTGAAGAGCCTGGAAGACGAGTGGGTGACCAACCTGCCCGCCGCCAACGAGCCCGCCAACAAGAGCGCGGACCCCATTCCCGGAGCCAAGACGGTGTACGTCGGTGTCTGCGGAGATTACGCCCCTCTGGATTACATCGCCGCCAACGGCAGGCCCGCCGGCTTCAACGTGGCGCTGCTGAACGAGCTTGGCCAGTTGCTGAAGGTCAACTTCGAGTTCGTCTCCCTCGAAAGCCAGGCGCGCTTCACCGCGCTGAGCGCCAAGAAGATCGACCTGATCTTCTGCAATCTGGATGCGAAAACGCCGGCCCTTATGGCGTTGCAGAGCAAGGGCTGGGTCGCCACGAAGCCGTACTTCACCTCGGAGGTCGGTTGCTTCCTGGTCAGGAAATAGGCCGCGCAGGACAGGGCCGGCGTTTGCCGGCCCTGATGCGCAGGCCGAGGGAAATGGCCCGGCAGCATGGCTGAACCGCAGACCGGCCCCGCGCCGGCACCGCTTACGCCCACGCAATGGCTGATCTGTGCCACTGCGGCCATGGGCTTTGCGTTCGACATCTTTGAACTGCTCGCCCTTCCGCTCGTTGTCCGGCCCGCGCTGCTGGAACTGGGCGGCATCCGTCCCGGCACGCCAGAGTTCAGCCTCTGGTTCAGCCTGCTGTTCTATGTCCCGGCCTTATGCGGGGGCTGCTTCGGCCTGGCGGGCGGCTACCTGACGGACCGCCTTGGCCGCAAGCGCGTGCTCAGCTGGAGCATCCTGCTTTACGCCTGCGCGTCCTTCGC
>Ga0209373_10001508_pt1 | contig 26871 bp, 22 predicted proteins | sample Higcelweek5metaG_FD_187173 | JGI IMG/M metagenome (GOLD analysis project Ga0209373, IMG submission 187173) | Freshwater pond sediment microbial communities from the University of Edinburgh, under environmental carbon perturbations - High... | ecosystem: Environmental > Aquatic > Freshwater >... | reverse complement strand
AGTGGCGACATTGTTTTTAATTGAAGTGATATCTGTCCAATCAATTGTATCTGTGTTTGTTTTAACGGTAGCAAGAACTGCGGCTGTTGCAAGTGGAGAAACGGCGGAAGAAACAATAGAGGAAACAGATGAATCTGTAACAGATGGAAGTTTTAATATAAAAGTTTTATCTAGTTTTAATAAATTGCCATCAGAAAAACTCCCACATGTTATAAATGTAGGATATTTTCCTTCTACTATAGGTGTATTATAAGAATAAGAGTGCCAACCAGTAGAATCATCAACCATGGTTGCTTCATTTACTAAAACAGCAGAAGAAGGAGAATATATTGAAATAGTACAATCGTCTGTAGTAGGAGTATAATCATCATTATAGATAAATTCTCCTATTACAATATTCTCTCCTGGCACAAAAACATCTGAAGCACAAACAGTATTTATAGAAAATAATAACAATACTGCAATAGAAAAACTCTTAATAAAAATACCAACTAAATAAAAATTATTTCTTGTTATTTTTATCTGAATTTTCATTATTATCACTCTTAAATGCTCCAGTTAAATTTTTAATAGCTTCTACTATATTCTTTGCTAGCTCTGGAATCTTCTTTGATCCAAAGAGGAGCACTATAATAACCGCAATGATTATTATTTCTTTTGTTCCTAATCCAAACATAAATATTTTAAATAAGTTAACTAATAATAAAAACTAATTTTTTGTATCATCTGCTGCTTTAAAAATTCCCATAACATGACGAACAGCATCAGCTATACCCTTTGCTAGCTCTGGAATCTTCTTTGATCCAAAGAGGAGCACTATAATAACCGCAATGATTATTATTTCTTTTGTTCCTAATCCAAACATAAATATTTTAAATAAGTTAAACTAATAATTTACTCTAAAACGACCATTTTTCTTTTATTAAATAAAATCGTAAGCTCAAAAATCAATATCAACGGCAATGCCATTAATATTAATGATAAACCATCGGTGGGTGGAAGTAAAGAGACAATTATAAAAATAATCACAATAGCATGTCTTCTTTTTGACCGCAAGAATCCAATATTTGTAATACCCATATTAATAAGAAATTTAATAACAACTGGAAAAATAAAAAGTAAACCAAGAATTGATGAGGTTAAAACTATTTGAGAAATAAAGGTGCTAATATCCCAATAGTTTGAAACACCTAACCCCACATTGACAACAGCAATAAGCTTAACCCCCATGTAGAGCATACCTACTCCATAAATAAAGCCTATTACAAACAAAAGTAAACCTAACGGTAAAGACAATAGAAAAATCTTTCTTTCTTTTGGTAATAATCCCGGTTTAAGGAAAGAATAAAGATTATAAATAAATATTGGAATTGTAAAAATACAAGCAAGAAAAAAACCCACACTCATAGCCAAATCAATAAGCTGAAAAGGTGAAGTTGTCACAATCATAACATTTTCCAGTTTTATACTACCCATAATTATTTTAATAATTGGTGAAGTAATAAAAAACCCAAAAACAAAAACGATTGCAAATATTTTTGTAAGAAAAAGAATTCTACGTCTTAATTCTTCTAAATAAATACCGTATTTAGAAATATTTTTATCTAGATTATTCACAATTTATGAAGATTAAATATTTATTATATTAATATAAACTCAATATAATTTTGATTTTATTCTGTAGTTCCTGATGACAAGGTATCAGTAGAGGAAGGCTCTATTACAGAAATAATATTATCATTTTTTTCTTTTATTATTTTTGAAGTAGCTTTGGTATCATTTGTTTTCTCATCTACTTCTTCCATATCTTCTTCATCATCCTCTTCTATTTTTACCACTTCGGTACGATGAGAATCAAGCCACTTAGCTACAGCATCTACACCATCACTCCAAGAAGAATATGTCCTAGTTTCTCCTTCATCGTTATTCCCTACATTCCCTGGATTCATAGTCCTAATAGCAACTCCAGCTGTTCCAAAACGAGAATCTAACTCCATTAGAGCCATCATTAGACGTACATCCACATTATATTTCTGTGCAGAATTATAAAGCATATATCCAGTCAGTGGACTTCCTATTGCTTCACTTTCTATATACACATCTATCTTCTCTGGTGAATCCATATCTCCTATATAATTTAATATATCCGCAATTTTTTCTTCATGAAGAGGGTCTGTTGCGTAAGAAGAAATATCATAACCAAGTAAACACCCTGTATTATCACCACTAAAAGTATTTGTATTAGATGAACTGAAAGATGCTTCTATCCCATTTTGAACAACTTCAGCTTCTGTGAAAGGAGTAACTGCTGCAGTCTCAGAAATACCTTGTAATAATTTTAATTTATTCAAAGTATCCAAGACTCCATTAGTTTCTGCTTCAAGATTATTTATTTGTTCGAGGTCTCCCGTTAAAAAAGCTTGCTCTTTAGCAATTCCCAAAGCATTCAATCTATTTCCTAAAAGTTGTATGAGGTAATCTATATTCATAAATTTTAATTAAAATATTAAAGCTCTCCACATTTTAGTACCAGTGTGTTGCATTATATACAAATACACAAGTCCATCTACTGTTGTTATTATCTCCATTTTATTTCCCAGTAATGCTGCTGCGTGTAAATCAGTTAATTGCAAAGCTCCGCAAACTGACATGTTATTTACATTAATTGCAAAAATTCTTCCTGTTGCATCTTTTTGAATATAAAGAGTATCAACTCCATCATAAGCAGTCATAGTACCAGTAGTGAAAGTTTCTGTTTGTGGACCCATGAAGTATGTTATATTCCATGTACCAGTTACTATATCATAAATATCAATAGTATTCGTTGCACCACCTCTCTGAGAAATAATATATCTGCCTTTGGTTATAGTTGTACATCCAAAAATCCAATTTAATTGTGTACCTGCTGCACGAGGAGGTAATGATAAAATTGAATAACAGGTTGTAGTATCAGGAGTAAAACCCATAGTCGCAGTAGTCGTAATAACATTTGATGTATTAGAAAGTATTGTTGCTTCTACTGACTGTCCAGTCCCCGCAGTTATTTTAACTCTTTTACCAGCCCATTGATTTACTGTCCAATTTTTTGTTGAATCAGCAAAAGTAGTTAATGCAAAAGTCCCAGTAGCTGTTCCAAAAGTATCCATTATCATATACTTAGTTGTTGTATCAGGAGTAAATCCCGGAGACGTTAAAGTAAGAGTAGTAGCATCATTTGATGAAATAACAACCTCACTACCAACACCAACTCCAGCTAAAATTCTAACTTTATAACCAAGCCATTGATTAACATACCAGTTTTTTGTAGTGTCAACTAGTGTGGTTGTTGACCCTCCCGTAGCTCTACCCTCGTTTGTTTTATTAGAATTTTTCCATTGAACATCTCGTCCAAAAACAAAAGGCTCAACTATGGAATATCTTGAAGTTCCATTTACCCCAGCAGTAATAGTTGATACAGTAACTGAAGTCGCTGTATTTGAAATTATTCTTCTCATCTGAGAAGTAGGAGAAGGACCAGCTGTATTCAAAACAATTATCTTTCCAACATGTTCATTAATAGTCCAATTCTTAGTAGCATCAACAATCTCAGTCGTTGAATTAGTTCTCAAGGTAGATATTGAAGCTGCTGCTGTTATCACAATATCAAAAGTAGATAAAGAATCAATTGCTAAAATAATATAAGATTTATCCCAATTAGACGGATCATTACTTCCTGCTATGGTGATAGTATCTCCTTTATAAAAATTAGAATTTGTTGCTAAAGTAACACGAGCCACAGTTCCTATTGTTGTAATATTTACAGTTAGAGCACCATTACCCGTACCTGAAATAACAGTAGTTGTCTTCCCTGCCCCTGTTGTATATCCAGTACCAGCAGAATACAAAGAAACAGAAGTTACAACACCCCCAGAGCTAATTGATTCAACTCTCCCCTTACCTACAGTTCCACCAGTAGTAATATTAAATAAATCACCCACAGCATACCCACTACCACCAGCAGTAGGAGTAGAGTTCAAAACTGTAATACCAGAAGTACTACGCACAGCTGAGTTAATAGCATGAGCTTCTTGTCCAGCAAACTGACAAGACATTCCTCTTACTTGTCCACTATCAAATTCTTCCCCCATTGACCAGAAATCATATTCTACATGATAAACATACATCACAGAAGATGAATTACCTGTTAAATATATCTTATCTGTATCTCCATAAACAGCATAGACTGAAGTATTATCTGGAATAATATTCCAAGGGTTAGCTACTTCAAAAGAATTAGAATTATTAGATACAATTCTCTTTTTCTGCCCTAGTCCTGTCCCTGCTGTAATTCTAAGCTGATAACCCACATAAGCATCTGTAACCAAAGCGGTAGGTCCTGTTAAAGAGGTGTTTGTTAAAGTTCTTGAACTTGCAGAAGTAGTTGTTCCACTAACGAAACCTCCAGCCACCCTCCCTGTTCTCTCTATACTCAAATCAACAGATAATGCTGATGGTAGTAAACCTCCTAAGGCAGTTTTTACAGTCCAAGTATCAGACAAAACATCATAATACTGGAAAGATGACCATGGAGCAGTCGCCAAAGAAGAAAGAAGCCAAATGCCTCGACTAAATAAAGTAAAAGAAGAAGTATCATCTGGTGTAATACTCCAATCAGAATCTACAGTAATCTCACAAGATTCGATAACATAATGAGATTGAGAACCAGCAGTAGAAACAGGGATAGCATAAGGAGCAACAGCTGAAAAGTAAGTATTGTTCCATGTTTCTAATTGTTGATAGTTTATATCATAAAAATATAAAGTATTCGCATCATTATAAAGAATCTTTCTCACTTGAGAAGCCCCAGTATTATATATAATTCTAACCTGATAACCAATAAATTGATTTATCTCCCAACGTTTAGTTGTGTCTGTTATGGAAGCATTAGATGCAGTTGTGGCAACACCTTGATCTTCTAAATAATTTTGTGTAACCTCTGATATTACTCTCTCTTGCCCAATACCAAGACCAGCGGTTATTCTAATTGTTTGCCCTTTCATTATATTTCCAGATAATCCAGGGACGGTCATTGTATTCGATGTTGCACCTAAGCAATTACCTCTATATCCATTATAAGAAGACATTTTCATGGCAGTGATAGTAACAGGGGTTATCATAGGAGAAGCTAATTGTTGCCAAACATCAGCTTCCGAGTCATATCTGTAAAATAAAGTACCCGAAAGATAATAAACATATCTTGCATCTTCATCTGCAGAAGTTGTCGAAGAAGTAGCTCCGGTAGCTGTTGGAGCCTGACTACATAACTCAAATATTGGTAGATCTATTACTTTTTTTAAATTATTTGTAATTGCCATAAAAAATTATGAAAATAAAATATTATTTCTAATACCGTTTGCGTAAGCATTCCTTGCTGAATCTTTCATTAATGAAAAGGAATTTATATTCCCAATATAAGCTAAGTTTGTTACAGACCCTACTGTTGTTACAGTACTCAAGGTACTTATAGTCACTGCATGAGTTGCACAGGTTGCAATATCAACACTCAACCTATTACTACCAGCACCTGTCGTCATCCCTAATGGTTTTAATAAAGTTAGAATCTTTCTCAACATCCAAATACTTTGGTCATTAACTGAAGAACCAACATTCATCAAACTCTCTTCTGTTGCAGGATTTATACGGGTATCTGACACATTCTTAACACCAACAACTCCATCGTTCCCTCCAGATAAAGATGTTAATAAATTCCCATTAGAATCAAATAAAAATTTATCTGTATTTGTTTTAATATTAGCCAAATTCCCATCTTCTTTAGCTGGGTTTATTTTTTCATTTAAAATATTTTTTACCCCTACTATATTTGAAGTGGGGGTACTACCTGTCACATAAGCATCTGCTGATTTTGGAAATAAAGCAGAAGCAGCAAGCCCAAGACCAGCAACTCCAGCTACCTTCAAAAACAACCTTTTGTTATTATCGAGGTTCAAAGAATCCTCAGTATTAACATCTTCAATATTATTTTTTACTAAATCAATGTTATTCTCAATAACAACATTTTCTTTTTTACTATGTGAAGATAATTTTATTTTATTAGTTTTGCTACTTTTTTCCTTTTTAGAAAGAGAATCTACTTGAGGACGAAGAATAACTCTTTTGTTAAAAGCATTCTCTCTGTTCTTTGAATTTAAACTTAAGGAATTTTCTGATTTCAGCATATAATAAAATGTATTTATATAATATATTTTACTATATCTAAATTTTTATGCAACTTTCTATCTAATCTCAAAATTTAAATCGGATAATTTTTTATTAATATTTTCCATAATTTTATTTACCTCATCATCAGTAAGAGTTTTATTATAAGATTGGAAAACTAAATGATAAGCATAGGAAGTTTTCCCATTTTTAGTAAATGAATCAAAAAGTTTTGGTTCATTTATTAGCAAATCCCCTCCAAATTCTTTATAAAGATCTCTTAAAATATTTTTATCTGTTTCTTCTGGTACCCATACTGCTATATCACGAGCCATAAATGGATAAGAAGACCACAATTTAAATACAGAATGGTTAAATAAATAAGTTTTTTCTCCTATTTTTGGAATTTCAGAAGAGTTACTTGGAATAATTTCAGAAATAAATTCTTCTAGTTCAATCTCTTTTTGGTTCTTCTTATCATAATAAGCAACATGAATCTCCTCACGGTCTTTTGTAAAAACAGTTCCAATTTCAAAAATTTTAATTTCATCAATCCCTAAAAGAGGGGCATTAAGTCTATTTAACTCATAAGATTTTTTCAAACCATCAATAATATTTGTACGAAGAAAATTTTTACCACCAGCACTAGCCATAACTTCAATATCCCCCTTGTCGGTAAACACGTATGTCATAACCTCTTTATAACCATCACTGATTAATTTTTCTTTAGCTAAACAAATCTTTGTCCAAACTTCATTATCTTTATGATTAAAATTTAATTCTGGTATTTTAGGTGCTATTCTATCGTAACCATAAACTCTACCAATCTCTTCTGCCATATCATGACCCCCAGTAATATCTAATCTCTTATCAGGCACCACCACTTCCCACCAGTCGGACTGGTGGGAGAAATTATAATTATAATTTTTAAGAATTTTCTCTATTTCTTCATCTTTAATTTCTGCACCTAAAACTTTACAAATATATGAAGTTTCAAACCTAACTCTTCTCTCTTCTTGTTTTATTTTATATATATCAACAGATTCTTCAAATTTAGAATTAGGACAAAATTCTTTAACCAAATAAGATGTTTCCTCCATCACAGCGTCACAAACAGATGGAGTTATTTCATTTTCATATCTTTTTACTGCATCTGTATGAATTTTAAACATTCCTGCAGTTTTACGAATAGAAATAGGATCGAAGCTTGCTACTTCTATTATAATATTCTTTGTATTAATACCTACTTCTGCCTTTTTCCCACCTTTGACTCCAGCTAATGCTAATACATCTTTTTCATCAGCAATAACTAAGTTATTTTCCTTAAGATCAAAACTTCTTTCCTTTACAATATCCCCGACTTTTTCTGGAAGAAGCTCTACTCTTTCCCCTTCTTTAGCATCTCTAATTATTATCTTCTCATTTTCTAATTTATCTAAATCAAAAATATGTATTGGTTGCCCAGTATCAAAAAGGATGAAATTTGTAATATCTACAATATTATTTATACTTCTCTGTCCGACACTTTCAAGCAGATCAACCATCCATTTAGGTGATGGACCTACCTCAACCCCCCTTACAATTCTTCCTATATATCTTCTACATAAAGGAGATTGAATGTCTATTTGTAAATCAGTTTTTCCTTGATTTTGGATTTCTGAAATTTCCGAAGAGTTGGAAATTTCAGAAATTTTTAACCCTAGCATTCCTGCAATCTCATAAGCTACTCCTCTGTGTGAAAGTAAATCATGAGCCCTATCAGGTAAAATTTTCAAATCAAAGACAGTATCACCACTAGGTAATTTCTCAACACTTTCTAATTCACAAAGTTTAAAAGTAATAAGATTTGCTAAGTCTTCTTCATTTGGAATTTCTTTTATATATCTTTTTAACCAGTTGTATGAAATTAACATAAATTAAAATTGATTCAATCTTAAATCTCCTTGATAAGAAAGACGAGCATCTGGAATACGAAGCTTCATCATCATAAGACGATCAAGCCCCATACCGAAAGCAAACCCTTGATATTTATCACCATCTATTCCACAATTTTTTAAAACATTTGGGTGCACCATACCAGCACCAAGAAGCTCTATCCATTTCTCACCCCTTCTTAAATCCACCTCAAATCCAGGCTCGACGAAAGGAAAGAATGATGGGCGAAGACGAATATCAACTTCTTCTCCATTAAAAAATCTTTTAAAGAATTCAAGAAGAATCCCCTTCATATGAGCGACAGAAATATCTTCCCCTACGACAAGTCCTTCTATTTGATGGAATTGCATTTCATGAGTCGCATCTGTTGACTCATTTCTGAAAACTTTTCCCGGGACAACTATAGCAAACGGAGGATTACCACCCTCTTTCACTAAATTCTCCATAAATCTTATCTGAGTATTTGAGGTATGAGTTCGAAGAACCTTTTTCTCTTGTTCCCCATCTTCTAAAGAAGTAGATTTTATAAAAAATGTATCTTGCATATCACGAGCTGGGTGATCTTTAGGGACATTTAATGCATCGAAATTATACCATTCATTTTCAAGCTCAGGACCCGCTTCTACCACAAAACCAAGGTCTTTCAGTATAGAAACAGCCTCATTCATAATAAGCGTCAAGGGATGCAAACTCCCCTTTTTGTATTCTTCTGTATTTTCAGTATTACTTTCCATCTTTATAATATAGCACTTTTACCCTCATTTTCAAATTGTTTAGCAATTTTATACCCTTTGCAATGCGAAAGCATCCCCAAATATGATTGTTTTGTCTCTTTAGAAAAACCATCTTTCATTCTTCTAAACACTCTTTTCTTTGTATTAGTCCTAAGAACTTTATAATAAGGTAAAACTACATAACCAAGAAAATCAATACCTTGTGATAGTTTTCTTATTTCTACTTTTCTAGGATGAAGATTTAGTCTCAATTCATCTTTTAAAAATAAAGCTATTTGTGGAATTAGAGATTCTAAATATTCTTTATCTTTTGAAACTATTACAAAATCATCACAATATCTTATATAATATTTTGCTTTTAATTTATGTTTTACAAATTGATCAAATTTATTTAATAAAATATTTGAAAATAGTTGGCTTGTTACATTTCCCAACGGCAAACCTTTACCGACTGGATGCGATAGGCTTGAGTTGGTAAAGAGATTAAAACTATTTATTATTTGCTCTATAAGCCATTTTGTATTTTCATCTAAGTTTTTCTCAAATAAAATACCTTTCAAAATATTATGATCTATTGAATCAAAGAATTTAGAAATGTCACATTTAAGAACCCAGATATTCCTTGAATAATTCTGACTTTCTTTTCTAGTAAATTCCTCTAATCTTTTTACCCCTCTATGTGTACCCTTATTATTTCTACAAGAATATGAATCGTGAATAAAATGCCTATCGTAAATATGATACAAAACTCTATATAATGCTTGATGGACAACTCTATCCATAACACAAGCTTTATGAATATGTCTTCGTTTAGGGTCATAAACATAAAACGGAACATAAGGTTCATTTTTATAAGTTTTATTTTTTAATTCATTATGAAGTTTAAAAATATTTTCTTCTAAATAAAAATCAAATTCTAAAATATCTTTTTTCTTTGTTTTCCCTTTTTTAAATTCTCTCCAAGCTTTTAGTAAATTCTCTATTGAGCTTCCTATTATTCTCCATATCATTGGTAAAATGTCATCTTTTTGGAAGATCATCTTAATAACCAGATTTTATTATATAACAAAAGTACCCTTTCAGAAAATAAATTCCAAAAGGGTACAAGATAAAAAATTAATAGGATTAGAAACTAACTTGACGAAGACCGCGCTCAGAGTTCCGAAGGTCGCGACCGCGACCGTCCACGTAGAACTTGCCATCGTAGTCCCAGTACATGAACATCGCGCGGCCATTTTGATCGAGCGCTGCAAAACGAGTCAAACCAACTACATCATACATTCTGCCGGTTTCAAACCTATAACGAAAAGCGGCAATAATTCCTTCAAGTGGAGTCATAAATAAAATATTTTGACCCACACCGTCATTGTAACTATAATTCAGCAAATCTGGCTCATCACCACCAACATGAAGATAAATGTAATCTTTCTCCGGTCTTGATTGAATTGATTTATAATCCATAGCATCAGCAATTTTCTTCCACGCCTTATATACTTTGTCTTTACCAAAGTAATCGGCATACGAATCAAAAGCGACATCAATAACTTTATTCATTTCGGGAAAAATATACTCTGGTCTTTTCAAATTACCAGTTATTTCCGGAAATAAAGTAAGTCCGAAGTCTGGATTTCTCCACTTCTCATCCTTGAAACAAGTTTTATAAAAGTGAGATATTTTTTCCTTTTCTTCAAAGAAGATATCATACTCCCTTCTTTTTACTAATCCAAGAATTTTTTGAGTTGCTCTTTTAGCAATAGCTCTCAATTCTTCTTAATTCCAGCTAAGGATCTGACTCTTAGTCACACCTGACTCTTTCAAAGCATCAAGAATTCCTTGAGACATATTTAATGCGAACTGTGTCAGCATATAGCTTGTAGGTTCATCGCTTTGCATTTGTTGTTTAACAACTTGTTTTTTACTTTTTGAATCGTTCATTACAAACTCCTCCTATTTTTAAAATTTAAAGATCAATTTGAGCCATTTTCTTTTGTTTTAAACAAAAGAGGCTGGTTTCTTACCTTATTTATATTATATCATCTTTATATAAAAAGTCAATGTACACGGGTAATGTGTACACACATTTGGCACTTTTTAACAAAATTAAAAATTACAAATATGTTTCTTTAAAACAGTGTATTTAAATTTTCCCTGATAACAAATCTTCTTCAAATTCCAATATCCCCTTCATTGTTTTTGGGTATTTATCTACATTTACAAAATCAAGATTTTTAATTTTGTTAAAAATGATATTTATTAACTTCTTAGTTCTCTCTAATTCTTCTTCTGTAAAATCTATCTGCTTTTCAATAATAGAAACATTATCATTCTTAATCTCTGGTTCTACAAATATAAATACCCCATTTCGCATTTCATAATTCTTGTAATTTTTAGAATTCTCTATGAGTAATTTATAAAAGATTATCTGATTCTTATAACTCCATTCTTTTACTTTATCTTTCTCATCTTTGTTTTTATCTGGGATTGCTTTCCCTGTTTTAAAATCAAAAACATCTACCATCCCATCTTCCAATATTCTAAGTAAATCTATCTTACCTGTTATATGTGCTCCATCTATTACCACCCCTTCTCTTCCAAAATCTACTTCCGGCCTATCTGTAATTAATAAATCTTTTATCTTCTTGTCATAGAAAATCTCTAATGCTTCCCTTCCTCTATCTAGATATTTCTCAAGATCCATCTCGTTTATCCTCTTCTTTGATAAATCTCTTTCAAACAAATTAATAAATTCTTCTTTAGTTGGTAATTTTTTATTCTCTTTATATTTAAGAAGACAAAGCTCTATGGATTTATGAACAGATGAACCAAAGATATTCGAGATACTCATAGGCTGAGGAAAGCGAATCAGATTCTGTTCAAAGAAAGTCTTTGGGCCTTCTCCATAATAAATATTTAAATAATTATTGAAATGAGAGACACTGAGTTTGTAGTCCTCTACTAAAGGAGCGAGAAATGCTCTCTCACTTTCTATATATACTTTATCTGTATAATTTGGAGTCGTAGTTTCTAATATAGAACTTGTATGTATATCTTCATTTTGATTTTCTTTATCTTCTGTAACCAAATCATTATCTAAGAATTTAACTTCTACAGACTCTGCCCCGTCATCTTTATAACTGTAAGTAGAGAGGTACAGATTCTTCTTTGCACGAGTGAGAGCCACATAGAACAAACGCAAATCATCATCTGATTCATCACTACCTATATCAATAGGTAAATTCTCTGGTAGTCTTATCTTATTTCTCATTCCCCCTTTAGACCAATTGTCGTCTTGGCAAGAAAGGAGAAATACTGTCTCGAACTCTAAGCCTTTTGATTTATGTGCGGACATTAGTTGTACTGCATTCTCTGCTCCCGTAAATGGGCTTGTATCATTCAAAAGTATATTACTACTCTCATGAATATCAACAAATTTTACGAGGTCAGATACCTTAAGTAAAGTATTCCCTTTATGATTTCGGAGCGCACTAATGAAAAATTTGAGCCCAGAAAGGAATCTTAAGTATTCTGGTTTATTATTTTCTAATTTATCTTTACTAAAATAAAAGTTTTTGTACGGACTAATAAATCTATCTTTTATTTCATCTTTTGTCTCTTCATTCTCTTCATCAAAAAGTAGAGTCTGACTCTTACCAATCAAACCTTCGAGTACGTATTCAACTGGCTCATACTTTGCGCGAGCAATCATTTCAATAAAAAATTCTCCAATCTTTTGCACATTCTCATCTCCGTGAGTAAGCATCACAGAAAGCCAAGGAGTATCTCCTGATTTATCGTCTCTTTTTGTTTTAGCTAAAAGTGAAATTTCCCAAATAGTTTTATAAGACAATCCCCAGAACGGATATGAGAGAATCTCAGGCATTAGACTATCTCCTGATGAAGGAGCTTCTCTCTCTGATAAGTCTATGAACTTGCACATGGTTATAAGCTGGTGGATATGTGGAGTTGCGAGAACGTTCTGTTGCTTTTCATAAACAATAGGCACATTGTAATAATGCATAAACGGAACTAGGTTCTCCAGCTCTCTGTGCTTTCTCGAGATCACAGCTATATCTTTCGGATTATAACCTTCTAATATAAGATTTTTAATTTTGAGAGCTATATTATGATACTGGTGTTCCTTTGTTTTAAATTTCAATTTCTTAATATCTCCATTATAAGTTTTATTATCATCACCAGAAGAAGTTAGCTTTTTGTTTATACCTTCTATTAAATCTTCCAGTCTTCCTTCCCCTGTGACAATTATATTACGGGCTAGATCAAGAATATTCTGACCTGAACGATAATTCTCTGTCATTACTATTATCTTCACGTCATCATAAGAGAGATGAAAGTCTTTAATGTTTGAAATATCTGCCCCCTGAAAACGATAGATAGCTTGATCGTCATCACCCACCACCATTATATTAGGCTTCTTCTCATTCACTTGATTATCAGACAAAAGATGAACCAATCTAATCTGAGCATCGTTTGTATCTTGGAATTCATCTACCATTATATATAGAAATTGTTCTTGAAGTTCAGCTTTTAAATTCTCATTTTTCTTTATTGCTTCTATCACTTCTAAGATCATATCGTCATAATCAAAATACCCCCGTTCAAATAATTTATCTTTATATTCCTTATATATGAAACCTAAGTTTTCTAATTTCTCTTGTGATTCGAGAGATTTAAGAGATATATTTTCATTTGTACCCACAGTATACTTCTTCTTCCAATCTCCTATGGGGCCTGTTTTATTCTCACTTATTGATTCATCTAACGCTCTCTTTAGAGAAGATATTAAATGATTAGATATAGGTTTAAAATAATCTGAAGAGAAAGAAGATGTATCTATCTTCTCCCAATCATTTAACATTTTTTCTATTTTAGGGAAAATTTTAGTAGACAATCTCTCTTTAAAAATATCAGATAACGAAGAATTAATTTGTTCTAAAATTTCTTTATTGTTTTTAATAATAGAAATATATTCATCTGGAGTTAAACCTGCTTTTTTAATCTGAGAAATTCTAGACAAAATATCTTTCAGGAATACATAACCCTCTTCACTATGAAAACTAGAAAATGGGTTTTTGTGACTGAGTGATTTTAAAATTTCTGTCATTATCTCTCTTTGTATAAGTTCATCCGCAGGAGAAAGACTAGCATGGTTAAAGAAGTATTCAGGGTAACGACTTATAATATTGGTTCCAAAAGCGTGGAAAGTAAAAATATTTACCTTATATGCTTCTATACCGATCATAGTCTTTAAACGATTAAGCATATTTACAGCTCCAGCTTCAGTAAAAGTAAGACAAAGAATACCATGAGGAGGTATGTCTGTCTTCCTTAAAATATTTGCAACCCGAAGAGAAAGTATCTGGGTCTTACCACTCCCAGGCCCTGCCACCACCATTACAGGACCGTCGATAGTATCGACAGCTTCCTTCTGCTCCTTATTTAACCTCCTATACGCCTTCTCAAATTCCTCATTTGTCATAAATATATTATATCACCTATCAACCAGAGACGAAATTACCCACATGTCCGACATGTAGATAATTATTTAGTTAGATAAATTAACCAGTAGTTGCGTTTGTATATGCGGTTATTAAAAGTAGAGTAACTTGTTTTCTTTTCTAGAGATAAAATTCTAAAATATTTATTATAAGTTTTTATTAAATCATCTTTAGTAAAAACTCTTTCAGTAAGACCTATTTCTTTTATTATATAAGTATCATACTCTTTTCCAGGACTATCTTTTAATAATCTTTTAGCATTCTCATCGCCATCCTTACAGAGTGCTCTTACAAAAATATATCCGTCTTTCTTTAAAACTCTATCCATTTCACTTAAATAAATTTCTCGTCCCTGTTCATCTAAAGAATTTGAAGATGTTACATCTAAAATCACATCTATAAAATTAGATGTAATGTCATAAATCTTACCAATATCCCCTAGTCGATAATCTATCTTTAACCCCATTTCTCTGGCACGACTCTGTGCTAAATTTAATGCAGTTTTAGATATTTCAATTCCGATAACACTATTCCCCAAATCTGCCAAATAATTAGAATTTCTACCAGTACCACAACCAAGATCTAATATATTTCTATCTTCTAATTTGTATTTTTGCTCTTTTTTAAGAAACTTGAAAAACCTCAAAGTATCAGCCTGTGGTTCATCATTTTTAGTAACTAATTTTGGATTTTTATACTCCCTATCCCAAGCACTACCTTGATTAAAAGACATAATTAACAGCTACATTTATTATCATTAAATTCTTTAATATCATTTATAATATCTTCAAGTCTTTTTTCTGCTTTTGTATAATACCTACTTACTCCTAATTGAATATATTTTTGAACCTTATCCGGAGAGGCTGTATTTGAAACTACAAATATGGGAATATTTTTATATTTTGAGTTCTCTTCTTTGCATTTAATTACAAAATCTAAACCATTTTCTTTACCTAAAAGGTAATGATCCAACCAGACTGCATTTATATTTGAAACATCTTCCATGTGATTAAAAGCTTGCTCTACACTCCTAGCAGTAATAGTATCAAAACCACTTTTTTCTAACTTTATTTTAATTGCTTCAAGCAAGGGTCTCTCATCTTCGACGACTAAAACTACTTTTTTATTTGTATCCATATGATTTATATTATATTAATTATTAACTTAGAGACTTCGATCCTTCTCTTTTTTTCATACCACTTAAAGGAATAGCAACATAAAATGTTGAACCCTTATCTTGTTCAGACTCAAACCAAATCTGCCCACCAGAATTATCAATTATTGTTTTAATAATATACAACCCCAAACCAGTACCCTCTGTATCTTTCTCTTTTATATTGTCGGCTCTGAAAAGCTTTGAAAAGATTCTATCTTGCTGATTCTTTGTAATACCATACCCATCATCATTGACTGAAATAAGCAAACTATCTTCATTTATTTTCATTCCACCTATATAATCATTGTACTTCACTGGGTGAATATCAAATTTTATATGACCCCCTTCAGCTGTATATTTTATAGAATTTGAAAGAAAATTTTGGAATATTATTCTTAATAATTTTTGATCTATTAAAATTTTAGACAAATTATCACTATGAGTAAACCTTAATTCTTGATTTCTCTTATCAGAAAGAGGCTTTACCTCTTTAACTACACTATCCCCGAGTTCCACTATGTCAGATAATTCTGGCTCTATTATAAAAGTACCCAACTCTAATCTTGAAACATTCAAAAGAGAATTAACTAATTCAACCATTCTTTTATTCCCAGTATATATTTCCTCCAAATAGCTTTTTTGATCTTCATTAATTTTTCCTGCATCTCCAGCTAGAAGCATTTCTGTGTACCAATTAATTGTTGACAATGGAGTACGAAGCTGATGAGAAGCAAGAGAAACGAATTCTGTTTTTGCTCTATCTATCTCCTTTTCTTTTGTAATATCCCTCTCCAGTCCGACAAAGAAAATAATATTACCACCTGCATCTATTACTGGAGATATATTAATATAAGCTTGATACTCTGCTCCATTTTTTCTTTTATTTATTATCTCACCTATAAAAGTCTCTCTCTTCTCTTTTATTATTGTCCATAAATTTTTATAATATTCTAAGGGCATTGGCTTACTCCATAGCACACCAGCTTTTTTACCAAGAACTTCATCCAAACTATAGCCAGTTATCCTCTCGATGGCTTTATTTCCATACAAAACTATTCCTTCTGGATCAGTAATAACAACATGATCTGATACATTCTCTACTGCTAATTTAAATTTCTCTAAATCTTTTGCTAGACCATCAGAACGCTCCTTACTTTTTTCTATATCTTCAAGCAGATTAATAACCGCTCTTTGAGAGTTTTGAAAATCTAAATTCTTATCAGACAACTCTTTAACCTTTTTATCTAATTCTTTATTAGAAAAATCAAAAGCTATTATTTTTTCTTTTAATCTATTTATCATTAACTTAAAAGAATTAGAAAGCTTTCCAAGCTCATCACCCCTATTGATTAAGTTATTTCCAACAGACAAATTTAAGTCTCCATTACTTATCTTTTCTGAAATCAAAGACAATTCAGATATTGGTTTTGTAATTTTCTTTGAAAAGGAAATTACAAAAATGATTATAAAAATAACTATTAGAGATATTGATAACGAAATTAGAATGGTTAAATTTGTTTGAACTTTTTCTATATATTGAGTTGTTTTAGCAATGTTTTTAGTTTCTAAAATAAGAAGATTCGTAATATTTTGTTTTACAAATTCAAAGTTAGAAACTGTTTCTTGGAAAGACTCAGATAACCCAACAATTTCCCCTTCATTTTCTATTCCAAATTTAGTCTTTTCAACACTTTCAATAACAGTATTTAATGAATTTTTTAAGCTTCTATATGCAAACTTTGTCTCTTTATCTACATCTTCTTGTCCAAAAACTACATCCAGCTTATCTTCTGTGTTCTTTATATTATCTAGCTTTTTATAATAAGGAGAGTAGTCTTTTGAATTAAAACTTGAATAACTCATCTCTATCAAACTCCAAATATCATCCTTGAGGGCTTGCTCATGGATAATATTGTCATTAATTTTTTTATATCTATTACTTAAATTTAAACTGAAAATAGACACCAGAATAATAAGTGATATAAATAAAAATATTACCAATGAAAAAGCTGCGATTATTTTTGATCTAATAGAGTTCATTTTTAAAATTATAATTTTTTATAAATATCTTCCTTATTATGATAACCATCTTTTATTATAGTATCATCAATATTATCTTTTGTAACGGCAATAGGATCAAGCAAAACGGAAGGAATATCGAATTGTCCATCATTCGTAGTTTTAAAATATTCAATATCACCACCCTTTGCTAATTTGATAGCTAATTCCACAGCACTTGAAGCTAATTTATTTATCGGTTTGTATATTGTAACTGTCTGAGTCCCAGAGACTATCCTCTGAAGTGCAGCCAATTCAGCATCCTGACCAGAGACAGGAACCTTTCCATCTAACCCATACTCCTTCAATGCTGTTATTACACCAAAAGCAGTGCCGTCATTAGCTGCAATAACCCCATCGATTTGAGCATTATTTTTTGACATATATCCTTTAAAATTTTGATAGGCAATGTCTGGATTCCAATCATTAGTAAATTTATCAAAAACTAATTCTACCTTACCACTATCTATTAAAGGCTTTAGCAAACTAAAAGATCCATTCTTTACAAGGCTAGCATTATTGTCTGCAGGAGAGCCACCAATATAAGCAATTTTAACTTTTGAATTTTGACCTATTTTACTCTTTAAAGAATCCAAAACATATTGAGCTTGATACTCACCAACTTTTTCATTATCAAAAGAAACATAAAGATCTACATTTGAATTTTTTATTAATCTATCATAAGACAAAACTTTAATACCTTGCTGATGAGCCTTTTCAATAACAGCGGTTAAGCTATCTGCCTTATAAGGAACAACAACAATAACATCTACTCCATTCACAATCATATTTTCTATTTGTGAGATTTGTTTAGATGAATCATTTTGAGCAACTTGAAGATCAACGACAGCCCCCATCTCTTCTGCTTTTTTAAGAAAATCCTTTTTATCATTTTGCCACCTCTCTTCTTGAAGAGATGTTATCGAAAATCCAATTAAAACATCATTATTATTATCTTTAATTTCAACATCCTTGGTGTTAAAGAATTTTAAGAAAAATAATACAAAAATAACAGCAACTAAAGAAACAATACCTATAAGTAACCACAACGAGAAACCTTTTTGTTTAAAATTATTCATAAAATTATAAAATTATTATTAATAAAAAATTAATTATTCAAACCTAATTTAGTTTTTAAATCTTGATTCTCCTTTTTTAAATCTATCATTCGTAACTCCCTATCTATCATTAACTTATTTACTCTTTCAAGCTCCAAGAGTTTATCATTTAAATTTTTAGTCCTATCTTCTATATTTTTCTCTAGACTTATTTTAAAATCTTCTAACTCTTTTGTCCTCTCAAAAACTTTCTTTTCTAAACTACCTCTCTCTTCTTCAAGCTCTCTTGTTCTCTCTCGAATCTTTGATTCTAAAACTCCATAAGATTTCTTTAGTTTAGTTGCCATCTCATCGAATGCAACACCGAGCTGTCCAATTTCATCATTAGAACTAATCTCAGTTTTAACAGACAAATCACCGTCACGAATTTTCTTAGTAGCAAGAACTAAAACTTCTATTGGCTTTGTTAGTCCACGAACAAAAAGCATCGTTACAATAAAAATAATCAGTATTAAAGGTATAAAAACAAAAAACATTTGTGAATAAACCTGCCCCATACTCTGCCTTAAAGAAGCATTTGATAATTTATATATTACAATAAAAAGATGATCACCAAAATCTTCAAGGGGAGAAATTATTTCTGTAAAAGTTTCTCCTTCCTCTATTATCTCTCTTGATTGAACATTATGATTTTTTATCAAATTAAGAACTTCACTATTTTCAATAAATCTGTCTCCACCCTCGTACTTACCATCATTAAATTCACTAGAATCAAATAACACCTTACCGTTAATACTAACCAAAGATAACGAAACAATATCTTGATTGTTATTCATAACAGAAAGTATGTTCCTTTTAAAATTTTTAAAGTCTTCTTCTGTATTATGTGTATAATAATTAACAAAATTATTATAGATTATTTTGGTAGAAAAACTCGCAAACATTAAACCATTACTTTCAACTTCCCTAGATAGTCGCTCTCTCTCAGAAAGAATAAAACTTAAAGAAAAAATAGAAAAAGAAATAAATATTAAAAATATAATGAAAAAATTTATTTTAAATTTTAAAGAATTAAATGGAATTTTCATAATTTATTATTTCTTATTTTCAGCTAAAATCTTATCTATCTTAAAAGCAGCAGAATCCAACGCATCCTTTGCACTTTTTTGACCAGACCATGCAGATAAAATTTCAGACATTAGAATAGATTTAATTTTACTACTGTTTAGAACATTCGGTTCGGAAACGGCGTATTTCATCTGATCAACATAGACACCAGTAAAGAAATCACCTAGTATCTCTTTGTGACTATTAAAATCTTCTGTTCTGGAAGGAATAGCTCCTATAGTATTTGCTAATAAATCTCCATATCTAGTAGTATTCGTTTCTGATTGAGTTTCCATTGTAAACCACTTCAAAAACTTCCAAGCTTCTTCTTTATTTTTACTTTTACTCATTACTCCAGTAAACCAGCTATATGAAAGAGTTGCTTTATTTTTATAAACAGGGATAGGAGCAACCCCAACTGTATCTTCAAATTTATCACCAAATTCTGTTTTAAAACTTGCTTTTGTCCAAGGAGGAGCTATAACCATAGCAACCTTACCTTTACCAAAATCAAAAAAATTACCATTTATATTAGTAGCCCCCTTTTTAAATAATTCCAATTCTGCTTCTAAAGCCTCTACACCTTCTTTACTATTAAACAAGCTCTTACTCATATCCGTGGATAAATATTTACCTCCATTACTAAACAGAATGGATAGGAACGGATCAACAACTTGCCAGTCTTCATTTGAAAAAGAAATACCATACTGACTAATATACCCCTTATCATCTTTCTTTGTAAGCTTAACAGAAGTATCGACAAGTTCTTTCCAGGTCTTTGGATATATAATATTACCATTTTTATCAACCATGCCTGCTTTCTTAAATATGTCTTTGTTATATAAAAGCACAAAATTATTTATTTCAGTTGGAATTCCCCATATATCTCCATCTATAGTAACACCCTCAGTAGAAATATAATTCTTTTTTATATCATCAACAATATCAATAGATGGCTTGTCTAAAATACCATTCTTAACATAAGAAACTCCCCAAGGAGAATATATCTGATATATATCTGGAGCCAAATCGGCATCACTTAAAACCTTAAGAGTATCTGCGTACTCCCCATATGGAATTACTTTAATATTAAACTTTACATTGGGATTTAAAGCGGTGTATTCATCAAGATATTGTTTTAAACCTTTTGACTTAAGAACACCATTCTCGAAAATACCATCTGTCTGATGTTTCTCGGACCAGTGTATAGCATATGTTAATGTAATATCTTCATTGGGAGCTTGAATGATATTATTAAACTCATCACTCAAAAAATTCTTACCATTTTTAAAAAACAAAAACCCAGCCACTAACAACAAAAAGGCTATTACCGAAATCAAGATTATCTTTTTATTCATATATAATATTAATAATTTATTAACTTTTATTCGACTTTTTTAATCTATCTAATTCATTTTTAATCTCTATCATTTTAAGTTCCCTACCAATCATTAATTTATTTAACTTTTCTGTTTCTTCTAAATGTTTTTTTAAATTTTCAGATGCAATTTTCTCTAATCTAACAGACTCTTTCTCTTTTTCTTGTGATTCATATAATTCTGATAGCATTGTATTTATAACAACAGAGAGATTACCAATTTCGTCTCCCTTCTCGATGCTAATTCTCTTAGTTAAATCTTTAGTATTAGAAATATCAGAAATCTCTTTATCTAATCTGGTGAACCTACTTATAATTAATTTTTCAAGAAAAAACCAAATAATAAAACTTGACAACAGAAATGAAAAAAACATTACTAAAGTAAATGTATTAAAAGTGTGTTGCCCAATTTCATAAAAATCTCTAGGTAAAATAATTCTAGCAATAGCGATAGCATTATTATTAACATCTTTTACTAATGAATACCCCCTAACACTACCATCAAAAACTTGAATGAAATCCTTCTTACCACCTATCATATTATTTTTAGCGATAACGATATCATTATCAAGATCCCCGTTGTAATCAAAAATATCAACTGGATATAATATTAAACTACTTATATTTTTAGTTATTTTACTGGTTAAAAAATTACCAAAAATAAGACTACCTGGAATAGGACCAGTCCCATCATTATGAAGGACAGGAGAAGATGACACAAAAGTTAACCCATATGGTGTCTTAATTACTCCACTTTTTAAGTCTCCTGTGTTTTGATTAATTAATAAATCCTTATATTTAGACAAAGACAAGGCTAACCCATCTGTTGATTTAAGATCTTCCCCACTGTTAAGATCGATGGCTTTTATAAATACAATCTTACCGTCTCTAACAAAAGCCATAAAATTAACATCTAGATTTACTAATCCAACATTCTGTAGATTATCCTCTATATATTCTTTATTTTGGTCTTTAATAAAATCATAAGTATCATCCCAGACCGCCCAGTCTTTAATTTTAATAGATTGATTCTTTTTTATATTCTCAATAGAAAAATCAAGTCTTTTGATATTAATAGAAACAATATTATTTTCAACTTCAGTATAACTTTTAAGAATTATTTTAGTGGAAATAAAATAGAATATTAAAGTTAAAAATACAGCAATAGATAATACTAATATCAATGTCTTGGTTCTGATTGATAAACTTTTAAAATTTTTATTCATTATATATATAATACCATTTTATAAAAATAAACTAAATCTCCTGCCATGAAAAAATGTTAATTGGATTAAAGGAATCTATCAATATAATGAGTCCTTTATTAAAATTCCCAAATGTACTAGAAACTTCAACCCTCTTTCTTAAACCTTCATCTAAAATATTAAAATTACAAGTATTTCCACTTATCAAAACATTTCCAGACCCAACATAAGAATTATTCTCCCTAACTTTTTCCAAAGCTATCTCTGCACAGGTATCCACAACTAATTTTAATTCAGCAAATTTCTTATTATCATTACTTGTCTTAATAGACATAAAAGACCCTTGAGACAAAGAAAGAATAAGTCCTAAGGCAACACTACCCAAGACTACAACGATAAAAAGAGTTAAAAACCCACCTTTCTTTATTCCTTTATCTAATTGACGCTGTTCCATAAAAATCTGATGAAAAAAATTCTGTTTTTCTAATAGACGACCTATTTTTTAATCTAAAACTAAACTCAATTGCTCCATCACCACCAACTGAACCAATATTTTTAAATACTAAATTTTCAATTATAACTTTATCATTAATTAAGAATTCAGATTCCCCCGTTCCTTCTTTAACCTGCAAAACCCCATTCTCTGTAATAGAAAAAACTGTTGGATTTGTAAGAGGGTCATAAGTTTCTAAAACTAAAGAATCACCAGAGGTTCCTGAGATTGGTGTATTTATAGATTTTGCATTTCTTATACTCCTTGTAATAAACCTAACAACGGATGGACCTTGATTATTAACCTCCATAATAATCTCACCCCTTTCCCTATAAGAAGAAATCATATTAAAGAAAACATTAATGGTAATAATAAAAATAGAAAATATGGCTATATATATTAACATCTCTACTAAAGTAAATCCTTTTTTATTTTTAAATAAAATTTTATTCATAATTAATTATTCCAAAAACTAAAAGAAAATGGATTTGAAATATTTTGAGGTAATATTGTTGTTAGTGCTGATCCAATATTTGACCAAGTAAAAGCAGGAGTCGATGTCATAATCAACCTTTTAGCAAACAGATCATTTGCGCCATCAGATATAGTAAATATCAAATTATTTTTATTTATTGGATCAACATCTACACGATACCACTTTTGATTTAAAGCAAAAGCTGGACTAGGGGTAAAATCTGTCTGTGCAGTAAATGTACCACCACTCCCAACATACCAACCAACATTTGTAGTTCCAGAATCATGATATATAACAACTGACCTTTTTGTTGCTCCAGAATTTAACCACCCAGTTGTGAGTATCTTTGACCCGGCAACAGGAAGAGCACAAGCGGTATCTCTATTTGCTGTATTAGTCCAAGAACTTCCAGACCAATACCCTACTTGCAAATCACTACCAGCATTACCGATAGAAGCAAAAACCATTTCATCAGTATTAGGGTTTGCAGAAATATCTAAATCAGTAGCATCATCTAAAAAAGTTGGCGGAGTTGTTTTAGATCCCCAATAACAAGAAAATGTGCCTCCAGTACAAGTTACATACCGAACACCATTTACCGCATTGGTTCCAGCCTTATTTCCAAAAACTATCATAACATCACCTGATAATGATTCATATTCAACATCAAACGATTCGGTATCTTGCCCTACTGATATATTCTCTAAAGAAGTCTCGAGAGCTGCTGCTGGCTCATTTACAAAAGAACTACCATTCCAAATTTTAGCGGACAAATCGGCATTACTATCTGCCCAAATTGCAGTTATTAAATCCGAAGAAGATCTTCTATCTCTTGCCATCTTTACCCAGTGGACAACACCTGAGGTACTAACTGTATCTAAATTATTCTGAGAAGACCAACTAGATACACCACAAGAAGAACTTCCTGATTTAACACGATAAGCCAATTCATTATTGGTTGAAGAATTATTACTATACACAATAATCGCATCTCCAGAATTCGTTTCATATTCAATATCAAATCTTCTTGTTGTACCATTTCCACCGACATAACCACCCCAATCATTACTCCAAGATTCACCATCATAACAAAAAACCTGAAGAGTTCCGTAAGGATCTACATACGCAGCAATAGCCTCCCTCTTTGTGGGTGAAGTTTTTATTTCAAAAACTCTTCCAGTACTACTATATAAAGTATTTTTTTCTGCAGAAAAAGAATTATCCCTATAATAATCTCTTGATTTCGGCATAGAACTTCCATCACCATAAATAATGAGGCCTAAAGGATTTTCTTCATTTGTAATGTTACAGACTTTATCGTCTCCAGAATTTATCAAGAGAGAACCATCAGAAGAACAATCACCTGAGAATGTTTTCTTATATCTACTGTCTTCTGTTTCAGAAACAACATAAGAACCAGAATCTATATTAGATTTAACGCCGAAATTAAAAGAAAAAGTACCAGCCTTAAAAGGAGCAAAATCACTAACAACTTTAGTTAACCCATGATTTATTAAATTTTTATTTATCGTAAGATATGACAACTTTTCTTCATTAGTTATCGTACATGTTTTACTTTGACCATTCAAAATAGAAATATTACCAGAAGAATCGCAATCTCCGGAAAATGCTTGATTATAATTACTATCTAATAATTCAGAAATTTTCCAACTACCCGGCTGAACAATATTTGAAGAATCAGGAACTAGATTAATAGTCGGATTGGTATTTATAACATATGGACCAAAATCATTAACTGTTTTATTTAACCCATGATTAACAACAACTTTTTTAAAAAAGATACTGCCACTATTAATTTTCTCTTCATTTGTAATAATACATTCTTTTGATTCACCAACCCCAATAGTTACAACCCCATTAATGTCACAATCACCAGAAAATGTTTGATTATAATCTGTGTCTATTTTTTCAGAAATTGTATAAGTGCCAGGAGTCAAATATATAGAATCGAAACTAGGAGTTATTTCTATAGTTTTTAATTCCTCTGTTGGAGGATCTGTTTCATTATTCAGGAAATAACCCTCAACAAGATAAGGAGCGAAATCATCCTGCCCCTTAATTCCCCCATGGTTTATAACATTCTTCCTTATAACCAAACCAGTCTCGGGCATAGGAACTTTCCAATTCGTTAGATATGTTGTCATGGAAACTGAATTTGTATTAGAAAAACTATCTGGCCAAGAAACTAAAACATTTACTTTCTTCTGGTCTGGATACAAAATATTTGGAACAGTAACAACCATATCTCTTTCATACAAATTATCAATAGTATCACTATAATCTGCCAAACTATTAAAATCTATATTCCTAGTATTTCTTGCTTTTTCTACCAACTCCTCTGCTAATATAATTGCCTTTTCTTTTCTATTGGAACTAATTAATTGTTTATTAATGTTGGTAAGAGTTACAGATATGGCAACAACAAAAACAACTAATATTGATATAGAAATAAGTATTTCAACCAAAGAAAATCCTTTATTAAATTTAAAATCTGTTTTATTAATCATAATTTATTATCTAGTAGCACAAAAACCACCAGTAGTATTCGGAGAGCCAGAAGAAACATAATAATTCCACTCAGCAATTCCAGAAATTTTTAATATTTGATTACTGAAAGACCAAGTTAAATTCCAAGCACTATCGGGAGTACCACTCTGAGGAGGTGTTGTAAGTGGGATATTTACTTCCCAAACAACAGGGTCAGGAGAGTTTGTGGTGATTGTTACATTTGTACAATACCCACTTCCCCAATCATTATTCATATCTAAAGTGTAGTTAAAGGTTGGGACAAAAACTTCAACCTCACACAAACTACCATTCCAACTCAAACCAGAATCACAAGACCCCGTAACAGAAACAGAATTCAAAGTCTTCCCGTTATTTATTAAATCAAAAGTATTTGTTCCGTAAGAGATTGAGACAGATTGTGTACCGCTGTTACCAGTTGCTACTGTTGAACCTGATTTTGAAACAATAGATGTATTAATAGGATTTGTAGTACTCCAAGATAAAGAAGAAGAGCAAGAATTATTACCTGAGGTTATTAGACAACTACTAGGGGAAGAAGATATTGTGCCTGAAGGAGAAGGTACACATGAAGAATTATTCCATGTTGTACCCGAAATACAAGACCCCGTAACAGAAACAGAATTCAAAGTCTTCCCGTCGTTTATCAAATCAAAAGTATTTGTTCCGTAGGAAATTGATACGGATTGTGTACCACTATTACCAGTTGCTATTGTTGAACCTGATTTTGAAACAATAGATGTATTAATAGGATTTGTAGTACTCCAAGATAAAGAAGAAGAGCAAGTGCTACCACCTGAAGCAATAACGCAAGAGCTAAGAGAAGAATTTATGTCACCGCTAGGATACACACAAGATGAACCATTCCAACTCAAACCAGAATCACAAGACCCCGTAACAGAAACAGAATTCAAAGTCTTCCCGTCATTTATTAAATCAAAAGTATTTGTTCCGTAAGAGATTGAGACAGATTGTGTACCGCTGTTACCAGTTGCTACTGTTGAACCTGATTTT
>Ga0209373_10001507_pt1 | contig 26872 bp, 23 predicted proteins | sample Higcelweek5metaG_FD_187173 | JGI IMG/M metagenome (GOLD analysis project Ga0209373, IMG submission 187173) | Freshwater pond sediment microbial communities from the University of Edinburgh, under environmental carbon perturbations - High... | ecosystem: Environmental > Aquatic > Freshwater >... | reverse complement strand
CTCAACAGCAAGGTAGGGCAAACCGATTTGTTCGGTCGTTCCTTTCATATGACACAGATTGCAGTGGCGGATGCCTGTGCGGCAGCGGCTGTGCTCTGTATGGGCGAGACGGATGAACAGACCCCTCTGGCACTGCTGGAGGACATGCCTTTCGTGGAGTTTACTTCGGCGCCACCTTCAAAGGAAGAACTGGAAGCCTTGCATATCCCTAAGGAGGAGGATCTTTTCGGGCAGATATTGTCCGCTGTTCCGTGGCAGACCATAGAAAAGGGAGAATAGCGCTATTTCGCATTTGGAATATAGATATTTGTATATTAAATGAAGGCAAAGCGTTTTTAACGCTTAGGCGTTTTCGAAGCTTAGGCGTCTTGCAAATATGAAAAGAGCCTGTCAGTGCAGGCGCTTTTCATATATATTTATAAATTGAATTGCTCTATCTGTTCTCCACCTTCTGCGCCAATGGCAGTAAAAAGGCCAATACATAGGAGGCAACGACAGCCACCATGATCTCTTTTATCAAGCGGGGAAGATATGTCATAATGAAAGAATCCGGCAGCCCGATATTCTTGATTAAAATATAGGAATTCACAAGGCTCAGCAGAATTTCCGCAGTAATGAGCACAAATAAGAGTTTTAAAAAATATGGCTTTATGGAGCTCGTATCTTTTTTACCCAGGTAATAATTGAGCAGTAACATACCCAAGCCTGCTACTGCAACGATGAGCGGTACAAAGGTAATGAAGCCAAATTTAGCTTCTGCTATGGAAGACAGAAAAAGAGACCAGCCTGATTGAGGCTCAAAATTCGTAAAATACAGATTCACCATGCCGAAAATTCCAAGCGCAATAAAAACGATGAGCAGTATGCGCTGCAGTATTATAGGCTTCAGCTCTTTCACTGCCTTCCACAAATATGCAATCAATATGCCTTCCAGTATAGCAGCTAGTGTAAGCCAAGGTAAATAAGCACCCTGGGGATTCAAAAAATAGGACAGAACATCACAGAGCCCAAAGGTCATGCCGCCCCACAGGGGACCAAACAATATGGCGGGAATGGCGGCAAATACTACATATAGACCTATACGCATACCCGAAATGCCGGAGATGGGCAGCATAAGGCTGTATGCACGCAGCACTGTACCCAGTGCCAAAGCAATGGCGGATATGGTCAGTCTTCTGACCGATTGACTTTTTGACATAAAAAACCTCCCTTTCTATTCAGAATAGCAGTATTCCTAAACAGATAAGGAGGATATATCCTTATTCTTCTGCAGCGGACGCAATGTTGTACCGCAGGCCTCACGACCTTTCGTCTGCAGGCAACTTCCCGTCCTGCAGCACTTAACGCACAACATCTACTCTGCGTATTCTGTGATTATTGTATAGGAAAAGGCAGCTTTAGGCAAGCGGTTTCTGGATAAACAGAAATGCAATGAATAACGGACTATGTATGGGGAAAACACAGGAAGCGGACACACCAAATATACCTCGCCGGCATAGTATGCTTTTGATATGAATTCTCGGTGGAGAAGACATACAGAAAAATATAGCGAGGTGTGGTTTATGCTATTGAATTACATAGTCGAGAGGGGCGACACGGTCTATAAAATCGCTATGCGCTTTGGCGTTCCTCCCTGTCTGATCATGCGCCTGAACAATCTTGGCCCCGATGCCATGATCTATGAGGGACAGACACTGCTGATCCCCATCGGTCAGATGCAGAGCGATTGGGTGGATATGATCTGCCGGCAGCAGGGCTTGCCATCTCCCCTCCGTCAACTGACTCCCGAGCTTGAGGCACGCATGGCGGGGCCTATGCCCAATTGCGGACAGCCGCAGAATACCGTGCCTACCCTTGCGCCGGTGCAGCCTTCGGCGGTGAATGCTTCGGCGCAAAGAAGCGAGGATGAGCAGGAAGTGATGGCGGAATTTGAACGCCATATGGTGAAAACCGGTGATACCCTGTTCGGAATTGCCAAAAAACACGGCACCACGATCGGCAATATACTTGCGTTGAATCCTCAGATTACCAACCCTAATGATATTAAAATCGGGATGGTTTTAACGGTACCGCTTCCCCCGGAAGGCGCGGTGGTTTACATTGTACGTCCGGGAGATACCGTATACCGCATCGCACAGCGCTTTGGTACAACCGTCGAAAAAATGGCGGAGTATAACTATCTCAACGGTAACTTTACCATCTACCCCGGTCAGCAGCTGCTGATCGTGCAGTAGAAAAGAGAAAACGAAAAACGATGGTAAAATGAAATCAATTATCGTCAGGCTGAGAGAGGGTTTCCGCCCTCTCTTTTTTGTTACCTATGTATTTCAACACTGCCGAAGTTGGCGTTGCCGCCGGCAACGATATGCCGTCTTTAATCAGATTTGCTGAAACTGTAATTGAATATTTTGACGTTGTACCGGAAATTACAAAAAAGGTTGTCGGATCAATGTTATCGACTGTATTCGAGCCGCAGGTCAACTTGAATGTATTTGCGTCTGTTCCATTTTCAATGGTGATACTGCCTTGAGAAATATCAAGCGAGAGAGTATCAACTGTTTTCGCAAGCACCAATGCCGGTAGCATGCCCGCCAGCATGCAAAGACAGATAATTAAACTCAACATTTGTTTTTTCATATTCGCTCACCTTTTTTTCTATTACAACTTCTAATTTTGTCTGAAATTCTTCTTTTTCCTTTGCGTTGTGGCTGTCGATCAGATATATCTCTTGAATGCTCTCTTTTTCACCCAAAGGGCTTGGATTCTTAATCTTGTATCCATTTTCCCTGATCCATGACATCAAAAAATCATAGGCTTCATGCAGAAATTCATATCCGCCATAATGGATAACAGAAGCTAAAAAACTTCCGTCTCCCTGCTCCTTCAAAGCAACTTCATACCACTGTGTGTATTTTTTCAAGTCGAAAAACCTCCTTTTCCGACTCTTTACATATAAACTCTAAACCTGCCCATTATGGTCAAGTCAAGTCTTTTTTCAAAATAATTTTCTAAATGCGGCAAAAAAAGCAGAGGATTCATCAAAAAATCCTCTGCTTTTATAAATATTATTCTATTGTTAAATGACTGGTATCAATATCTCCGTGATAAATTTTTTTCATCCTGCGTATTATATATGATTTTTAAATGGCATTCCATCGGATCTCCGGCAACTTTATATCCGTCAAACGCAATCCATCGGTAGGGGGAGCATAACTGCGGTTACTGCAATAACCCACTGCAAGCACATTGTTTTCACCGTTGAAGCCTCTGCACGAAACAAGCACACGAGGCGTAGGCTGCAGAAAGGATTTCATATTCGCCTGCTTTTTTATTACATCAATATTCATTTCATTCGATTCCTTTCAATTTCAATAATTTATTTTTCACCTTGCTATATAACGTAAGGCCGTCTCCGCATGAAGGGTCACCTCAGCTTCCAATCCCATCTGCGTCCGGCATGCTTCAGACATTTCGCGGACTCGTACCTATTCTTTTGTCCATGCTTGATTCCCTCCTGAAAATAAAAACTCCTCTTCTAAAACGGAAAAGGAATAGTACAAATCAACATAAATATGTTTATTACTTACTTTCCGCTCAGAATCTACTTTGCGGTTAGAAAATTTATTCAGCCCTGCATTCCCAAGCGAAATATCACGGGCAAATACATTGCGCTATAATATTAACATGAATTTTAATTAATTCACCTCTTAATTGTAATTTATTTTTATTTGTTGCTTTGTCCGTGCCGCCAACAATTTTTTCGGCAGTACATACCTTTACAGTTTTGTTCGCATATTACTTTAGTTGAGCCGCAGTCCGGACAAGTGTACTCACCGTTTTTTATCACTTCAAGATTTTCATAGCTTTCCATCCACTGCTTGCCGCAATCCATACATCTTACAGGGCAAATGTTACGTGTATAGTTGCCGCCGTCTATATGAATTACTTTGCCGTTGATGAGGCTGTCAGCTACCTTTTCCCGAGCAGCCAGAAGAATTCGCTGGAATGTAGGGCGGGAAACCTCCATCCTCTCAGCGCACTCCTCCTGCTCGAGTCCTTCCAAGTCCTTTAAACGGATAGCCTCTAATTCTTCAATTAAAAGAATATTTTTTGGCACCTCGGAAATATCCACATCAGAAGGAACAAAGTAGGGGATGGTAGGTATATTGTCTATTTTTCGCCATTTAGTAGGTCTTGCCAATTTATTCAGCTCCGTTCATTTTCAATTTCTTTTAAAAACATACTCATTTAAATTTACACCAAGTTTGTTTGATATCATGGGACATTTCGCCTTCAATAGAAAATATATATCTCTTTCACAGTCAGATAACGCTTCGTAATTCCCCTGACCTTTGCTTATTACTATATCTGATTTATTAAATAAATCTATAAATTCATTACTGCATTTTTCAAGAATTGCTCCCGGAGCGTCAGAGCCTGTTGAAACAATTGTTGTACAGCTGTCAAGACCGGACTCGTATGCTTCTTTAACAGTGGCATCATTTATGATAGGTTTATCTCTCACCGCATATATTATATTAATATTAAACCCCAGCAGGCGTTCGGCCAATACCTTGTCAAATACCGTTTCACCCGCATTATCTCCGATTATTAATAAAGTTTTCGCTTTTTTCAATTTATCTTCAAAGCTGTCTATATCACATATACTAAAACCTTTTTCAAGTTCGTTTTCAATACAATGTTCAACATCAATATTACTGTAAATAGCTGAATCAATTATATTACCTGTTGCTGCTATTTTTAAAGCCCAATATAGGCTGTTATCTTTCTCGCGTAAAAAAGATTTTAACAGCGGATAAGCCTTTTGGGACGCACTTATATCCCTTTGTTTTATTATATCATAAGGATCAAGCTTTTTCGAGTGCTTTTTTACTGTTTGATGCATTGCCAATGCCAAATCAGGAGAACAGCTGAACTGTCTGAAATTTGATAGGATTTTTATAGAATCATTTAAAATTTGCTCTTGTATTTCGATATCGTCAGTTGCCATTCTGGACGCTTCAAGCGCTTGCCTGAGCATACAAGGAAGGCAATCAAGAAATATTTTCATAAAAGATCTCCGTTCGCATCTGTATATATTATTAAGTAGTGCGGTTAGTGCGTATAATCGATTATTTTTATGTCGTTCCCAACTTTTGGAGCAATTAATTCCTTTATCATTTGAGCATGAGGACAAGCAAAGCCCATAGGGTTGCCTCTCGTAATACATGAACAAAGGACTATCGTATCAGCCCTCTTTTAACCATCTCCGCTGCTCTTGTTACTGCCTTTTTACCATGACATCCACCGCAGGTATTAAAACCTACAATTTCTATTTCTCCCTCTACGCCTTCAAATGCACACTTTTTCTTTCTGATAATTTTAAAATCTGTGGTACCAGGGCACATATATTCAGTTTGCAGGCAACGGATCAATCCTATCTTCATCTAACCTCACTTTTCCTATCATCAGAAATATTAAACTTTATTATAGCCAAATTATGAGCATATGTCAATTAAGCAAGTGTAAATATGAAATTATTTATTACTGATAACATCAAGATTCTTTATAAAATCTTTTGCCCTCATATGTATACTCAATAATCTTATTCTGTTCAATAAGTTCTTGTAAGATCAAGTCGTCCGCTTTTTTTACCTTGATATAGCTTCTGTGTCATATCCGCGATCAGCCAGCAGGTATTCTGCATCAATCCCTTGAATCCGCTTTTCTCCATAGCTGCAATCCGCAGTGGTACCGGCTGCAATAAATATTCTGACCGGCATACCATTCGCATCCACGGACAGATGTATCTCGGAGTTAAGTCTCCTTTTGTCTTGCTCATGCTCATGTCTTTATTTCCGTCTGTCGTTCCCGCTCCGTGAGTGTGCGTCTTATTTTCTGTCGCTTCTAAAAATATTTTTGTTTTTTACAGACTGTCAGCACACATTATTAAAAAGATACACTAAATTATTTGGACATAATTGGTTCATAATTCTTTTAACATTTATACAAATAACTATTGCATCGCTTCTCTCAAAATGCTATAATAATCATAACTAGAAAATAGGGGGAAAAATTTTATGAAGAAAGTACTTGGAGTGCTTCTTGCGGTAGCTATGATGGCTACAATGTTTACAGCATTCACTGCAATAGCAGCACCATCCGGTGTGTATACCGGAAATCTAATCACCAATGGTGATTTTGAGACGGCTTCACCGGCCAACTTAGGCACTATGGGCGGCACCATCACAAGGGTAGCCGATGTTGCCCGTGGCGGTGCTTACTCTCTGCGGAACTCTAACAGAGTGACCGGCACTAGTGCTGCGACATGGTATTCGCCTACCATCGATGTAGCCTCGATTATTAAAGCAGGAGGCGCGGCAACCTATAAATTCAGTGCGTTTGTCAGAACCTCAGGCGTTACTACCGATGCGGCGGGAACAACCATTGCTTCTATAGGTACCGGTAACATGGCAGCAACCGGTATGATCAGAGCAGATACAACATATTCTTTTTCTACTGGTACCAACGGAACAGATACGTATAAAACTTATACCTCGTCTGTTGCGCTTAGTACCCTAGCGGTATCAGCCGGCTGGAAACCGATTTCCTTCAGTTTTGTTGTTACTGCTGCTGACATTACGCTTATGAATGAGCACGGCGCAGCCTGTTCCGTCAAGCTATGCTTTGATACCACAGGTCCGAATTATGATCTCTACGTTGACAATTTGACGCTGGTCAAAGAAATGGATTCTTCCGAAATCACGATACCGACGGACACGGGAGATTACGGTATATTCCCCAACGGCGGCTTTGAATCAGCGCTTTCCGGCTGGACGGCAGTTGGTGGTAGTACACCGTACCGTTCCACAGAACAGGTGCACAACGGTTCGGTTTCGCTCAAACTGGACGGCAGAGATGCTGCCTACAAATCTCCTCAATATAATATATATAGCCTGATAAAGGCAAATGGTGCAGGCACTTATGCGATAAATATGTGGGTATATGCGGACGGATTAGCAGCGAATGCAAACGCCGGTGTTTTGATACGCTGCACGGCCTCTGATACGCCTGCTACATGTTCCTTTCTTACGGGCACATCAACCTATAAGAGTTTATCAATTACTGTTGTTCCCAATAAGACATGGACTCAAATATCAGCGACATTAACGGTAACAGAAAATGATCTTACCTGTGTTAGCGGTTACACTTATAATTTATGCACAGACGGAATGAATTCGCCTATCCTTTATATTGACGATCTTTCTATCAGTAAAGTATCGACAGACAATATAATGAACGGTACCTTTGAGACGGATACTGCCGTCCCCGGACTTACCGGCTGGTCTGGCACCTTCAGCAGCACATCGGTTCTTTCACTGAACGCAGACGCACATAGCGGAAGCTATTCTATGATGTTTACCCGCCCGGGTACCTATTCATCTGCCGCTACTGATATTACACCTATTCTGAAGGCAAATGGCGTAGGCAAGTATCTCTTGACTTACTGGGCGAAGCTTGACACCACTGCTACAGGCGCCGAGCCCATTACTGCGTATTTTTCCAATGGCAGTAATCATTTAAATGCTATTTCCACCACCATTACCAAGGACGCATGGACAAAAGTTATGACCATGGTGAATGTTGATGCCACTGCGCTAAGCCAGCAAACAGCTACAGGTACATCTGTTCTGCGCTGGCAGGGAGATGGAACGAGTCCTACTACTACCGCCTTCCTAGTAGACGATGTCAGCCTCAAATATATGGGCGCTGATGGCGTAGCTGCTCTTGGCGAGTATGGCTATGATTTTTCCTATCCCACGTTGACAACAAACTACTTCTGGCATCGTATTGACTCTTTAGGCTCCGATGTATGGAACACGACCACAGGTGTGGCCACTGTGGTAATCAAGAATACCGGCAGCGCTGCGTTTACTGCCTATCTTGATTCCAGAGACAATGCCACTGCATGGGGCAATATGGTCAAGAGTGGAAATGTAACTATTCCTGCCGGAGAGATCAGAACGATAGTACTGAATAATATTCCTTCAGGAAATACTCTTTTACTATTACAGCTGGGGAATCTGACCACTGACTCTACCTTCACTTTGGGAAATATTACGCAACTTACCAAAGCGAATGATTTAAAATCCTCACAGGTCAGTACGCAGACCGTTGTTACGCTGACAGAGCTTGATGCTGCGGATGACTACACGCCTGTAGAGCCTACTGCAACCCCTGCTCCTACCGCAAGTCCTACCGCAGGTCCTACTGCAAGTCCTGTTCCTACCACAGCTCCCACTGCTGTACCTGCCCGTACCATTGGACCGGATGGCAACATCTTCTTCGCAGGCGATATGGAAGGTGCGGCTGCTCTGACCGGATGGGGAAAAATTCAGTCAGCCAGCACGCTTTCTTTAGACACAACCATCAAGCACGGCGGCGCACAGTCTTTGAAGGAATCCGGCAGAACAGCCAAGTATTCTTCTGCTTCCTATAATCTCTATGACCTCATTAAGGCAAACGGCGCCGGAGATTATACCGTGAAGGCATGGGTATATGCAACAGCTGATTCGACCGGCGCTCAGATCCGTATCCGTGGCGACAATGCCGCGCCCGCTTCCTTCATGAAGAGTATTGATGCCAGCAATGTCGGCGTTTCCAGTGATGCCGCAGCTTTGCCCAAGGATACTTGGACAGAAGTAACGGTTAACTTCACTGTCACAGCTGCCGATATCGCAGCAGCTACCGGAAAGTTTAATTTCACCTTTGACGGCATTACCGCAGGTGCAGATGTTTACATGGACGATATCATGGTTATCGACAATTCGAAGGTGACCACTGCTCCCGAGGCCACCGCTACACCCAAGCCGGAAGTAAAGGCCTTCCAGTACACCGTAGACGGGACAACGGATCTGTCTGCTTCAGGCATATTGGAACTGTTCTTTACCAGCGGTCTGACCGGACATTATGATGCAGCAACCGATACCGCTACCTTCTATATCATGAATACCAGCGACAAGACACTGACCTTCCAGCTGAATGTTGGCTGGTCCTGGAGTCTGGATGGAGACAATATGTCTTCTGCAATCGGCGAAGAAGTAGAGATCGCTGCCGGAGCAGTTGCTAAGATTACTGCTACCCATGTGAGCGACTACTTCGCCAAGACAGCGGCTGATCCGTTCTATGATGCAACCAAGCCTCTGGATGGTACCTCTGTGGTTCGCTTGATTGTGAACGGCGCAGAAGCAGGCGACACCTTCCTGATCGCAGGACCTACTGCTCTGGGCACTGTAAAAGCGCTCGGACTGGCAAGTGATGTTACCACCGGCTTTGAGATGATCACTGCTCCTACCGCTCTTGCCAATCTGGTAAATGGCGAAGAAGGCACAGAAGGCACTGCCGATGCAGCTACTGTCGGCTATGCGATCGCAGCCATCAGCGCTCTTGGTGCTTTGGCTGTCGGCAAAAGACGCTTCAAGAAATAATCATTCGCTTCAACTGTATCGTTTTTAAACAGGCTGCCCGAAGAGAAATCTCCGGGCAGTTTTGTTTTTTGCATATTTTGATAGAAAAATTCACTGCCTTGTAGTATAATGTAGATATTATTGATAACCTACAAAGGAGAAACAACATGAAAATAAGAAAAGCGATTATTCCTGCCGCAGGCTTAGGAACGAGATTTTTGCCTGCAACCAAGGCACAGCCCAAAGAAATGCTGCCCATCGTGGACAAACCGACTATACAATATATTGTAGAAGAAGCGGTTGCCTCGGGGATCGAGAGTATTCTGATCGTAACCGGACGCAGCAAACGCTCTATAGAAGATCATTTTGATAAATCCTATGAACTGGAAGCGGAACTGAAAAAGGCCGGCAAGACTGATATGCTGGAGATGGTGGAGAGTATCTCCAATATGGTGGAAGTGAACTATGTCCGCCAAAAAGAAGCCAAAGGTCTGGGACATGCCATCCTCTGCGCTCATTCCTTTGTGGGGAATGAACCGTTTGCAGTTTTGCTGGGTGACGACGTGGTATATAATCCTTCCAAGCCTTGTCTGAGGCAGCTGATGGATGTGTTTGATGAAAAACAGACATCCATACTGGGTGTGCAGCAGGTAGACCCCAAGCTGACCTGCCAATATGGTATTGTAAAAGGTGAATCCATGGGAAAAGGACTGCATTTGGTAGAGGACCTCATTGAAAAACCCAAACAAAATCCCCCCAGCAATATTGCGATACTGGGAAGATATATTATTATGCCTCGGATATTTGAGATTTTGCAGGAGACAAAGCCGGGTGTAGGCGGGGAGATTCAGTTGACAGATGCCCTGCGTGTACTGGCTAAGGAGGAACAGATGATCGCCTGCGAATTTGAAGGCAGACGGTATGACGTGGGCAGCAAGGAAGGCTTTCTGGAGGCTACCGTGGAATATGCACTGCGGCGCGATGATTTAAAGGACGAATTCAGCGCATTTTTAAAGACAATTCAACTATAATTTGAGGTAAGATATGAGTATTATTCATGATGAACGTTTATTCCAGGCAGGATTGGACAAAATCAACTGGGTACGCAGAAATATGCCGCTGCTCAACAGAATCGAGCAGGAGTTTATAAAGGATCAGCCCTTAAAAGGACTGCGTATCACGATTTCCATCCATTTGGAGGCCAAGACCGCCTATATGGCACAGGTATTGCGGGCAGGCGGCGCACAGGTGGCAGTGACGGGATGCAATCCGCTCTCCACACAGGACGAGATTGCGGCGGCACTGGTACATGAGGGCATGGAGGTTTTTGCGGTACACGGCGCTTCTGCGGAAGAATATGAAGAGCAGCTTTGCGCGGCATTGGCGCACAAACCCCATCAAATCGTTGATGACGGCGGCGACCTGATTCATCTTCTCCACGGCAAAATGTCCTCTGCCCGAGAATTCCTTTGGGGCGGAGCGGAAGAAACCACAACCGGTGTGATCCGTCTTCGCAGCAGAGAAAAGGCAGGGCAGCTGAAGGTACCCATGATTGCGGTGAATGATGCCCAATGCAAGTATTTGTTTGATAACCGCTACGGTACAGGTCAGTCGGTATGGGATGCCATCATGCGTACCACCAATCTGCTGGTCGCAGGGAAGAAAGTCGTTGTGGCAGGCTACGGCTGGTGCGGAAGAGGTATAGCCATGCGTGCCAAAGCATTGGGAGCACAGGTGATCATATGCGAAGTGAATGCTGTAAAAGCCATTGAAGCCGCTATGGACGGCTATCAGGTGATGCCTATGCTAGAAGCGGCAGCGGAAGGCAACATTTTCATAACCTCTACGGGCTGCAAGGAAGTCATCAATAAAAATGCCTTTGCCCATATGAAAGACGGCGTACTGCTCTGCAATGCGGGACACTTTGATGTGGAGGTCAATAAGCATGACCTGCAGGAGCTGGCAGTTTCGGCAGTGCGTGCAAGGAATAATATTGATACCTATACGATGGCTGATGGCAGAAGACTCAATCTTCTGGGCGAAGGCAGACTGGTGAATCTTGCAGCCGGAGACGGACATCCTGCCGAGATCATGGATACCTCTTTTGCGCTGCAGCTGCTTTGTATGCGTTACATTGCCGAGCATCATGGCGAGCTGGAGTGCAAGGTCAGTGAAGTGCCAAAGGAACTGGATCAGCGGGTGGCGCAGATGAAGCTGGACAGCCTGGGACTGGCGATCGATACCCTTACGGAGGAGCAAAAAGCTTATCTGCAGAGCTGGGAGACCTGAGTCTGCATTTTTTCAAATTCATGTGAGAGGGTGCCATTTATCCGGCGGCTGTTTGGCTATTCTCTTTCCTATTTATAATTTGTCGTCGGAGGAAGGGGGACTATATATGAGTATTTTGATTAAAAATGCCACCATATTGACCATGGATGCACAGCATTCCGTAGTCAATAACGGAACCGTTTTTATCAAGGATCGCTTTATACAATCCGTCGGCACGCAATGCGTATCGGAAGCTGCGGATCGGGTTATTGACGCACAGGGCGGTTTGGTGATGCCCGGACTGGTGAATGCCCATACCCATTTGGCAATGACGTTGTTCCGGTCCTTTGCCTCTGATCTCCCTCTGCAGCAATGGCTGGAGAAAATATGGGAGGTTGAGGATCGCCTGACCGATGAAGCCGTCTATTACGCTACCGCGCTGGCCTGTATCGAAGCCCTGGAAGGCGGCACAACCTGTGTCAATGATATGTACTTCTTCATGGACGCGGCTGCCGGAGCCTGCACGGATACGGGCATCAGAGCGTATTTGGGCAGAGCGGTCATGGATGCCGCAGGCAGCGGCGCAGAACGGCTGGCAGAGGCGGAGCATTTGATCGATCAATATGACGGCAGCGCTGACGGACGGCTGCATATTTTAGTTGCTCCTCATGCGGAATACACCTGCTCTGAAAATTTGCTTCGCCAAAGTACGGAACTGGCAATAAAGAAGGGTGTGCGTCTGCATATACATCTCAGCGAGACGGACTTTGAAACCAATGATTGCCTGCGGCGGAGAGGAAAAACGCCTGCCGCCTATCTGACCGATATCGGTGTGTTCGATGTTCCCGCTTTGGCCGCGCACTGTGTGACGCTGACGCAGGAGGATCGTGCGATCTTAGCCGGCAAGGGCGTTACGGCGGTGCATAATCCGGCCAGTAATCTCAAACTGGCCAGCGGTATCGCACCTGTTCCGCAAATGCTGCAGCAGGGCATGAATGTTGCACTGGGAACGGACGGTGCAGGCAGCAACAACAACCTGGATATGTTCCGGGAGCTGTATTTGGCGGCTGTGCTCCATAAAGGGAATCAGAAGGATGCGTCCCTGCTGTCTGCCAATACGGCACTGGAATTGGCTACCGTTAATGGTGCCGGGGCTTTGGGCTATAACGGAGGCAGTATAGAGAAAGGCAAGCTGGCGGACTTGATAGTGCTGTATCCTGACAGACTTTCGCTCATGCCTTTGCATGATGCCGCGGGCATTGCAGTTTATTCGGGTACAAAAAATGATGTAAAAACAAATATTGTCAACGGAAAAATAGTTGTGGAAAACGGAAAATGTGTTACAATAGAACGAGAAAAAATTGTAAGAGGCTTTCAAAAGAGTGTACATGCACTTTTTAACCAATAAGTAATGAGGTGTCATTTGTTGAAAAAGATGATTGCGTTTCTAGTAGTACTTACTCTGCTTGCTGCCGTTGTCGGCTGTAATAACGGACAGGATAAAGGCACATACCAAGAGAGCACTTATATTTATTCTGGAGGCGGAGATCAAAACAATGCCAACCTGAAGGACTTGTCTGTGGCTTTGACCAAAGATACCGACGAAGTGGTGCTGACCTTTCGCTTTGTAAACGGAAGCAGCATTACCACGGGCACAGAGACCGATATGCAGGGACTGCCTCCCTATCAGATCGCTTTTTTACAGAATCCTACCCGCATGATGCTGACCGTAGAGAATTTGCAGTTCTGGGACTATCAGGTGAACAGCTCATGGAGTGATTCTTCGGGTCTGGTACAGGGTATGTTCCGTCTGGTTCCGATTAATAGTCTGACAGGAACCACCTTTTATTTCAATCTCTCTGAGGGTGTACGCTACAAGGTTGAGGAGAGCGACGGCAAGCTGGTGGTTACCTTGAAAAAACAGACACAGGAAGTACTGGACGGCTATTATGTAACCGGTAACCTGTTCTATGAGTTTCAGGAGGGACAGTTGACAGAAGGTGCAGGGCTGACGCCTACCTTATGTAATGATAAAATCAGCGTGATTATGATCAGCAGCCGCTTTGAAAAGCAAGAGGATGCCGAAAGCTTCCGCACACGCATCATGAACAGCTATTCCTCCGGTCTTTCGGGCAAGGAACTGAATATTGTGCAGCAGAAGAATAATGTGCTGCCCTCCTATGACGATGAAATGGATTTGCAGGCGGTGCTGAACCGCACCATACTGAAGATAGACGGTAAAGAAACAAGTCTGCCTCTGTTCTTTGCGGATGCCCGCTTCCTCTGCTGGATGCCCGACGGTAAGAAGGCTCTGTTTGCCAAGCCTATGATGGTGGACAAAACGGAAGGCGTGCCTGCGGTGCAGTTGTATCTGGCGGATCAGGACGGTATGAAAACACTGCTGTTTGACGCGGAACTGGCAGATATCAGTAAGGCAGCCTTCTCCGATGACGGTAAGAAGCTTGCTTTTGTGGAGCAGAGCGGAGATATACAGCTGTGCAGTGTTTTTAATATGGAGACCAAGGAGGTTACTGTGCTGGGTGAGGATATTTTCGGCGGCAACATCGAAGGGATTGCATGGAACAGCGACGGTACCAAGCTCTATGCTATGGCGGGCACCGATATGCTGGTGCTGAGAGAATATGATATTGCCTCAAAAACGGCTGTGAATATCACCAATTATCCAGGTGTAGCCACAATTCTTCAGTGCATCGATAACTATCTCTATTTTGTAGATGTCATGGATAATGTTACATCGGTAGTAAAAATGAATATCGAAACAGGTGACTTTACCTCTTTGGTTGCAGGTGAAACCTTCGATGTGAGCGCCAACGGCAGGTATATTGCGGTTATGCGTCCCGATGTTGAGGCGGATGAAGGCTATGGCTCATTGGTACTCTTTGATACTGTAGAGAACAAAGAAACGGTGATAGCCCAAAACATGATAGTCGGTACCTTTTTCTTTAACAGTGACAGTACCCGGCTGTATTATGTGGCGGATAACACCGCTGCGGACGCAGGGCAATTTGTTTATTCCATCTATCAGTATGATATATTGGCGAAGGCCAACACTCATCTGGCTGACAGTACAAAAGGCACTTTCTCTGAGTCCAATCTCCCGCATCAAATGATTATCAATGTGATGTATACCAAGAAAGACGGAGATTATCCGGCCACTTATGTGGCAAAGTTCCAGTAAGCATTATGGAATCATTGCAAATGCTATAAACCCAAAGGGCTGTTTCATCAGGAGACGGCCCTTTTGCATTGTGCGGCAGAAGGCAGGCGTCAACCCTGCTCCAAAGAGCTGGGTAATGCCTGCAGGCGGATAGTGATGTCCGCCCCGACAACACTCCCAAATAGGATGGCAGGAAAACGCTTCAAGCAAACGGCATCCTTGTCGTTCCGCAATATGTCCATATGACGGCAGCAGTCACATGGAAAAACCGACGTAATATTCATTTAAGAAATGTGAAAATCAAGCGAAAGCATGGATATATGCGGTTTTGCGAAGATCTTTTGTCTACATTTTTAACGGAGATCAGTAGTACGGCAGCCATGCAAATTTATTTTGTGATAGTCCTTTACCCTATTGCAGAAAGCTTCAACGGATACGATTTTGGACGAAAGACGGGTAGTATTTCCACATATTAACATTTTATTGTGCTATTTTTCGATTTTTAAATAAATTATTTTTATTTTTTTCCAGTTCGCGCATTCAAAAGTGAAGCACACGCAACAATTTCGTAACAATTCCTTAATAAAATGGAGCATGGCAGAGTATACGGCAGAAAATTAGGGGATATGCGCCGAAATCAAGCAAAACAAGACTTGATTTTTTAAGGGAAGTTAGCTTATAATGTTCTCATTAAGCGATTTGGGGGTGGCATGGTGAAGGTTAAAAGAATATTTTGCATGATGATCGCACTGTTTGTTTTGATGGCATTGATGCCATTTCAAGTATTTGCAGCCAATCTTTCAGAGGGCAGCAAGGGTACAGACGTAAAAGAAGTACAGCAGATTTTGAAGGACAACGGTTATTACAGCGGTACTGTCAGCGGCACATTTGATGCGGCTACCAAGAGCGCAGTGAAGGCCTTTCAAAAAGCTAAGGGGCTTACGGCGGATGGTATCGTTGGTACAAATACCCGCGCGAAGCTGACCGCGGTGGCTGCCAAGACAGCAACCGTCACGGACGACGACCTGAATATCCGTAAGGGTGCCGGTACATCCTATGGTGTAATCACTACCGTGGATAAGGGCGCTACAGTTTATGTGATCACTACCAGCGGAAGCTGGTATAAGGTTCGCCTGACCAATGGCACTGTAGGCTATGCCTCCACAAAATATATAAAAATCGGGACAAGTACATCCTCAGCGGCGACGATTGCATCAACGACGACGAAGGGCGTTGTTTCGGTAAGCAGCAGTCTGAATCTGCGTAAAACTGCCAGTACCTCTGCGACAATACTTTCCACGTTGAAGAACGGCACCAGTGTTACCATACTTTCAGAGAGCAACGGCTGGTATAAAATCCGTGTGGCCACCGGTATAGAAGGCTATGCGAAAAAAACCTACATAAAAGACGCCACTACTACAGCTGCTTCTGCCATTACTGCACCTACAACCACTCTTCGTTCCGGGATGCGGAGCAATGATGTTCTGAAATTGCAGACCAGATTAAAAGAGCTTAAGTATTTTTCATCCAATTGTACCGGTTACTTCGGCGCAATTACCGTTGAAGCCGTGAAAGCCTTTCAAAAAGCCAACGGGCTGACGGTGGATGGCATAGCCGGTACCGCAACCATCAGCAAGATGTTCGGCACCACCGCACTGACTAAGACCGCGCAGGTAGCGGCACAGAGCGACAGCGGCGCTGCGACATCCGAGCAGATTGTTACCTATGCCAAGACATTCCTCGGGCGTCCTTATGTCTATGGAGCCAATGGACCCAACTCTTTTGATTGTACAGGTCTTACCTGCTATGTCTATAAGCATTTCGGTTATACATTGCCTCGTACCGCTTATAGTCAGGGCTATAGCAATTATGGCACAAAAATCACATCCATCTCAGCATTAAAGCCCGGCGATCTGGTATTCTTTAATACCATAAGCGACAGTGATATTTCCGATCATGCGGGTATCTATATAGGCAACTATCAAGTGCTGCATGCCGAAACCTATGGAAAAGGCGTCAAAATCTCTACCATGGCCAGCGGATATTATAAGACGCGGTTCTCTTGGGGCAGACGGGTTTTCAGCTGATCAGATTTTCAAATACAGAACTGTTTTCAGGACGATGATTCGTCCTTTTTTTATCTAAAGCAACAGTGGTTTATATTGCTTCACATGGCTTGATTGATTGCTTCATTTGATTTCGCACTTGTTCGATGGTACGTTTTCATGTATAATTGTTGCAGTACCGTGCATACAAAATTTTATCAGAAGCTGGATGCAAACAAATGCTGCAACCCCATGAAAGAATAGATGACCTGCAATATAAAGGCTTGAAAATCATACAGGATGACAGAAGGTTTTGCTTCGGCACCGATGCGGTGCTGCTGGCGGACTTTGCCGATGTACGCAGAAATGACCGATTGGCAGACCTGGGGACCGGCACAGGCATTTTGCCGATTCTGATACGGGGACGGGTAGCTTACCGTTCCTGTGATGCGGTGGAAATACAGGCAACCATGGCGGAAATGGCAGGGCGCAGCGTAGCTTTGAATAGCTTGGAGCAAGTGATAAAGGTACATACAGCCGATCTGCGCGATCTGAAGGAGGTATTGCCGGCAGGTGCTTACGGAGCTGTGGTATGCAATCCGCCCTATAAAAAAGCAGGCAGCGGCATTCCGAATGACGAACAGGCGCATGCGATTGCCCGCCACGAGCTGACCTGTACCATGGAGGATGTATGCCGCAGTGCTGCCCGATTATTGAAGAACAGCGGCCGGCTGGCAATGATTCAACAGAGCGACCGCATCATGGATATATTCTTTACCATGCGTCAGTTTGACCTGGAGCCTAAACGCTGCCGCCTGGTGCAGCCAAGAGCGGGCACCCCTCCCAACCTGATATTGGTGGAAGGCGTCAAGCAGGGCAAGTCCTATATGAAATGGGAAAGTACCCTGTGTGTATTCGACGGGCAGGGAAACTATACCGATGAAATGAACAAAATCTACCACAGAGGAGCCTATGCGGATGAGTGAAGGTTTGCTTTATATTTGCGCTACGCCCATCGGGAACATGGAGGATATTACCTTGCGTGCGGTGCGCATTCTCAAAGAATGTGACGGCATTGCCTGTGAGGATACCCGCCATTCGGCGCATCTGCTGCATCATTTGGGAATTCAGAAGCCTCTGTATTCCTATCATCAGCACAATGAACAATTCCGTTCCGAGGAAATACTGGAGCGTCTGGAGGCAGGCGAACAGATTGCCCTGATTTCTGATGCAGGTATGCCGGGGATCTCCGATCCAGGCTTTATATTGGTGCAAAAAGCCCAGGAGAGGGGTATCAAGGTCACTGTTCTGCCCGGAGCCAGTGCGGGTATCAGCGCCTTGGTGCTTTCGGGATTGCCCTGTGACCGTTTTGTTTTTGAAGGCTTTTTACCTGCGTCGGGTAAGGAACGAAAGGACAGATTGCAGCAGTTGAAAGCCGAGGAGAGGACGATGATTCTCTATGAAAGCCCCCATCGTCTGGAGAAAACCTTGTCTGATTTATATGGAGTTATGGGCGGGCGCACTTTGGCTGCGGTGCGTGAGCTGACGAAAATTTATGAAGAAGTTGTGCGTTTCTCCTTACAGGACCGGGAAGCTTTCATTGCACAGAAACAGCCCAAAGGCGAGTATGTTCTGATACTGGAGGGCGCAAAGCCTGTGATGGAAACCCACGATGAACTGGATATAAAAGAAGCTGTAGCCCTCGAAATGGAAAAGGGCACCGATAAAAAGACAGCGGTGAAGCTGGTCGCCAAGGCGCGCCGGCTGCCTAAAAATGATGTCTATATGCAGGTAACCGATTTGTAACAAGCTTTTCATGCGGTATCTTTATTCTTATTTCAGCAGTACATATTGTGTGAAAAGATGCAGGCAATCTGGCATTCGCTCTTTCTATCGCTGCGGCAGATGAGGCAGCGATAGCGGGAGCTATTTTTATACAGACCGGCGAAATTGACAAAAAGGGAATTTGTGGTATAATATATAAGCGAAACTAAGTAAAGCAGAAGTTGCTATACCTTTGCAGCTGTATGATCATTAAAAGGACAAAAGAGAAGGAGGTATTTCATGATGAAAGTAGCGGTATGCGGTCTGGGAAAGGCAGGAAAAGAACTGATCAAGTACATGCGGGAACAGCCGGATATCAAACTGGTGGCGGCTTTTTGCAGAATGTACAGCATCAATAAAGGCAAAGATATCGGGGATATCATAGGCAGTAAGTGTACGGGAATTACGGCTATTGAGATTAATGATGCGGAAGCCGTTCTGCTCCAAACAAAAGCGGATGTAGTCATTGATTTTTCCACACCTGCGGCAAGTAAAAAGCTGGTGAATATTTGCAAAAAGCATGGAATACCTATCGTAATTTGTACAACGGGTTTTGCACCTGATGATTTGGAATGGCTGCGGCAGCAGGGAAAATCGGGAGATTTTGGTATCATACATGCCCCCAATGTCACGATGGGGATCAATGTATTGCTTTCTGCAATAGCCCACATTGCAGAGGAATTGCCTGACTATGATTATCAGATCACCGAGACTCATCACAGCAAAAAAATGGATATCCCATCGGGGACAGCGAAGAAAATCGCTCGTGTATTGTGTGATGCACTGCCTCCGGAAAAAGGCAAGGTGATCCCCATACATTCGGTGCGCGCAGGCGGATACATCGGCATACATGAGGTGCTGGTTGTGGGGGAAAATGAGCGCATTACCATCACCCACGAGTCCTTCTCGCGGAAAGCGTTTGTGGAGGGTGCGGTCCATGCCGCACGTTATATACAGGATAAAAAAGGCTGGCATGAAATGGCGGATGTGATACGGCAGCATTAAATTTTTAGGAAGCCTAAAAAAGTATTTGACGGATAGCTGATTTTCCTTTATAATTTATTCATGTTAGCAAAGGTGCTTCTTGTGGAAAGCCACGGAAGCATCTTTTTTAATAAAAATTTAAATAGGGCACAAAGATGTGCATTCGGATAAATATCCGGATGCGCATTTTTTAATATGAAGGAGGTAATGTATATGTTTTCATCCGTTGACACCATTTGGGTACTATTGGCGACTGCTCTTGTTTTCTTTATGCAAGCGGGTTTCGCCATGGTAGAGACCGGCTTTACCAGAGCCAAAAACGCAGGCAATATCATTATGAAAAATCTGATGGACTTTGCGCTGGGTTCCTTGGTATTCTGGATTTTAGGCTTCGGCATCATGTTTGGTGCTGATAAGCTGGGTCTCTTTGGTTCCTTGGATCTGTTTGTCCAAAACGACTACGGCAGCACAATACCCACACCTGTATTTTTAATTTTCCAAACGGTTTTCTGCGCAACTGCGGCAACCATTGTTTCAGGCGCTATGGCCGAAAGAACCAAATTCATTGCTTATTGTATCTATAGTGTAGTTATCAGTGCATTGATTTATCCTGTATCCGGTCACTGGATATGGGGCGGCGGCTGGCTGGCTCAGCTCGGCTTCCATGACTTCGCCGGTTCCACTGCAGTGCACATGGTCGGCGGTATCGCGGCCTTTATCGGAGCTGCCCTCCTCGGACCCCGTATCGGCAAGTATGGCAAGGACGGTAAGCCCAAAGCCTTCCCCGGTCACAGCTTAACATTGGGCGCATTGGGTGTATTCATCCTATGGTTTGGCTGGTTTGGCTTCAACCCCGGCTCCACCTTAAGCGCAACGGGCGATGATACCCTGTTCTCTATGGGTAATATATTCGTTACCACAAACTTAGCAGCAGCGGCGGGCGCTACTGTTACGATGATCATCACTTGGATCAAATATAAAAAACCCGATATATCTCTTACTCTTAACGGCGCATTAGCAGGTCTGGTAGCGATCACAGCAGGCTGCGATGCGGTGAGTCCTCTGGGCGCAACCTTGATCGGTACGATTGCAGCATTTGTTGTAGTATTCGGCATTGAATTCATTGATAAGGTACTGAAGATTGATGATCCGGTAGGCGCAATCGCAGTACATGGATTATGCGGCGCAACAGGCACCATCTTGGTTGGTTTGTTCGCAGTAGATGGCGGACTCTTCTACGGCGGCGGCTGGAATATGCTGGGCATACAGTTTCTGGGCGTAGTGTCTGTAGCCGCATGGGTAGTTGTTACCATGCTGATTGTGTTCACGATCATCAAAAAGACTGTTGGCTTGCGTGTTTCTCCGGCAGAGGAGATCGTTGGACTGGATATCGAAGAGCATGGATTGGTCAGCAGTTATGCAGACTTTATGCCGGCGATAGCGGCAACCTCTTACTCTGAGAGCACTGCGTCAGAGTCGGCATCTATAGAACAAGCTGTCACAGTTGAGTACAAACAATCCAATACTTCCACAGGCTCGGATGTAAAGATGACGAAGCTTGAGATTATTACCAGCCAGAACAAGTTTGAAGCATTGAAGAATGCTATGAATGTGATCGGAGTCACCGGCATGACGGTTACCAATGTACTGGGCTGTGGAATGCAAAAAGGCGGCACCGAATATTACAGAGGCATTGAAGTGGAAATCAACCTGTTGCCTAAGATCTGCGTAGAAATCGTCATCTGTAAAATACCGGTGAACACAGTCATAAATGCTGCGAAAAAGGCGCTCTATACCGGTAAAATAGGAGATGGTAAAATCTTCATATACGATGTGGAGAATGTCATCAAGGTACGGACAGGTGAAGAAGGCTATTATGCGCTGCAGGATGATTAAATAGCAAAAGGCCGGACGATCCCTGTTTGTAAAATCAAATAAGTTGTTTTATGAAAAACCCCTGTGAGCATTGCTTACAGGGGTTTTTGCCAGTGTGCCCGGCATGGGCGATAACTTGGCGGAGAAAGTCCGCTACGCGATCGGTAGCAGGAAGCGTTAAAGCAATATTATAACAAAATACTTTTGTGATTGAAATATTAAAAACCCAAAATGTCCTTGACAACGGGTACACTTTAGATCGCGTACTCAGGCGATGTTCGACGGAAGGCGAAAACGGAGAAAGAGACAATACAGTGTATACATATCTGTTCGGCCTACGGCATAAATATATAGCGTCGGCACCTGAATGCCGACGCTATATGCGTGTTCGCTGTTTACCAAAGGAAAGGAGTAATGAGCAGTGAGGTTGAGCATTTTTCCTTTGGTATGCTTTGTAGGATGAGAAGTAAGGCTTACTCTGCTGCAGACTGGTTGATTTTTTCCAGACATTCGCGGCAGATATGCTTACCCTTGAAGGTCACAACATCGGATGCGTTGTCGCAGAACATGCATGCAGGCTGGTACTTTTTGAGAATGATTTGTTCACCCTCAACATAGATCTCCATGGCGTCTTTGATAGAAACACCTAATGTACGACGAAGTTCCATTGGTATTACTACCCGGCCGAGACCGTCAACCTGACGAACGATACCTGTAGATTTCATATTTATCCCCCCTTTATTAATATTTTACATAAATAAACACGATTAGTCAATGACAATTACTTGAAATTTGCATTTTTTTGTTGACAAAACAATGAATATATTGTGAAAATACCATAAAATACATATAAACGCAACAAAAATAAGGAGAAATTGGTATGTTAGACATAATATGGATTATATTAATATTACTTTCTGTTGGCTACGGAGTGGCAACCGGAAACGGAAATGCCATTTCAAAGGCTGCTTCAGACAGCGTTGGGCAGGCAGTGGCATTGTGTATCAATCTCTGTGGAATCTATGCGCTTTGGTGCGGATTGATGAAGGTGGCTGAGAAGGGTGGCTTGCTCAAGGGCTTGTGTAAATTGCTGCAGCCGGTGATCGGCTGGCTCTATCCGTCGGCAAAAAAGGATCAGCCTGCCAAAGAAGCCATTACACTGAATATGGCAGCCAATATGCTGGGACTGGGTAATGCCGCAACTCCTGCGGGTCAAAGTGCCATGAAACATCTGAAACGTATCAGCGGCGGAGAGGAAGCCAGTGATGATATGGTGATGCTGCTTGCGGTGAATAATTCATCGCTGCAGATCATTCCCACTACTGTCATTGCCCTGCGTGCGGCTGCGGGAAGCGCCAGTCCGGGAGATATTGTGCTGTGTGCGATATTGTCCTCTGTTTTTGCAACCTTTACGGCTATTTTCGCTTCACGATTTTTGGCGGGGAAAAAGAAAATATGAATTTTCTCACCAGCTTATCCTCATGGATTATACCATGTTATATCTTCTTAATTGTCGGAACGGCGCTGTTTAAACGAGTAGATGGGTATTCCGTGTTCGTAGAAGGCGCCAAGGAGGGCATAGCCAGCGCGTTCGCGGTTTTGCCTTATCTTTGTGCTATGCTGTTGGCAATCGGTCTGGTGCGCTCCAGCGGTCTTCTGGAGGGTGCAGGAAGTCTGCTGGGCAAAGGTATGGAGTTGTTGGGCATTCCTTCTGAGCTGACCATGTTTGTACTGGTGCGTCCTCTTTCTGGAGCGGCGGCCTTGGGGGAGCTGTCCAATATCTATGATACTCTCGGCCCTGACAGTGCGGCAGCCCGTATTGCCTCCGTGATGATGGGTTCCACCGAAACTATTTTTTATACCCTCGCCGTCTATATGGGTGCGGCGGGCGTAAAGAAGCATCGCCATGCACTGCCCGCCTCATTGATTTCTATGACGGCGGGTGTGCTGTCGGCTGTGTGGTTATGCAGACTGTTCTTTAGGTGAAATATTTGTGCAGCCAATAACAGCCCCCCTTGTTTTTTTATAATCCTACCGATTCAGCAGACTGCGATAACGTCTTGTTGTTCCGTCGATGCATTCTATACCGACAAATGCAAACTGAATAATAAAAATTGCATAACAGACAACGCACTGTTGAGGCAGCATATCGTCAACGGATGATGGGATATGTGCAAAGCCACAGTATGGGAAACCTGCCGAGAGGATATATAGCCGTCTATGCGCTTCTGTAGCTTCAAAAACTGTTTATGGCAGCATTACTACATGAGGCTAATATATGTTCTGCAACGCCTCTGTAATGGTCTTCACGTTGCTTTCCGATAGTAGAAGCCCAATGCTTCTCTCCGGTCCGCCTTTTCCTCCTATGTGCTGCCTATGCCGCAATAAAATCTATATGTATGACCTTTTCGGGTAGACGTGGAAGCATACATCTTGTGCCCGCGATCCCGCTGCAGCGGTGCTCGATTTTTTGCCTGTCTGTTTTTTCTTATTTATGATTTTCTGCACCTCCTTCAGATCAAATACAATACTCCCCTGTTCCGAACGGAACAGAGGAGTATTGGTCAGAGGGTTGAAATGTATACTATTGATCATTATTATAGTTTATTATCTATAACATCTAATCAAGTTTATTTATGAAATAAAATACTATAGCTTCTTTCTGCGAAAACGCAGTGTACTGTAAGAAAGCGCACCGCCTGCCGCTAATAAGTAACATATTGTCGTTGCAGCATCTCCTGTATCTTCACCGTGTTCGGTTGTATTCCCTGATCCCGAACCGTCTGCAGTAGAATCAACCGAAATTATAGTTGCCGTTAGAGTAGGTTCCGCAGATGCTTCCTGTGTCAATGTGGGTGCGGATGTAATCACAGGCGTCATTGTCGGAGCCGCTGAGGGCTCATCTGTAGGCACAAGAGTTGCCTCCAAAGAAGTCTGCTCAGGTGTAAGCGTCGGCGTCGGCGTAGGCGATGGAGTAGCTGTAGGTTCAAGAGTCGGCGAAGGAGAGGCAGTAGGTTCAAATGTAGGTTCATTTATAACCAAAGGTACCTGCTCAATAATTTCCGGCAGATAGTGCACGACATTAACCATTGTTGCACCATTACCTCCGTCATACGCAACGCTGCCCTGCAACGTATTGGCCAGTGTAAAATTCGTCACATTTCTTATTTGGAAGGTACTTTGTGCATCTTCGCCGCTTACCCAAAGTAACAAGTTAGTATGATCCGAAGAGAGATTGGAAAGGGATAGAGTTATAGTCTCATCCGGGTCAATGTCTATATAACCTGTATTGATCTCCGCTCCGAAGGATCCGTTTCTCGCCTCCAGACATGCGCTTATAGTATTGTTTCCGATATTTTTAAGTGTAATATTGGCGGTGCCAGCCGTGAAATCCCGCACATCCGTACCCAAATCATGTATAAAATAGAGCACATAGTTAGGCACAAAGTTTGCATTGTGAGAATACTCATAGGCTTCCGCCGTTACCGTAGTTACATTGACCAAAGAATGACCGACATCCATGCATTGGCTTTGTAACACAGCTGCCTTTGTAAAATCAGTAACATTCCTGATCTGAAAGGAAGTACCCTCACCTTGGTTATCTATCCAGAGCAATAGCATGGCGTGCTGTGAGGTAATGCCTGTCAGATGCAATGTCACGGTAGCGTAAGGCAGCACACTCACATAGTCTCCTAAGCTGACAATGGTTGTCCATGCACTATTTCTGGATTCAAGGCAGGCGGAGAATGTTGTTGCACTTGTATTTTTTATGGTCACATCCGCAGTGCCGGCCTCCAAGTCCAGCACATCACTTCCCAGATCGTCAAGATTGTAAAATGCGTATCCGCTTGAAACTCCCGTAAGAAACGAATATTCATATGCCTGCTCTTGCGTAACATTGTAGCCCTCCGAAAGTGTAAACAATCCTGTATAACTTGTTTCGAATATGATCTCCTCATTGTTTACAGTAAATGCGATACTCTCTTTTTCTCCATCCTGATCCACATAGTACAGCGCACAGTTTGAGATATTAAATTCTTCCGGTATAGCAAATTGATACCGTATATTCCCACTGGGAGTCACATTTGTCCCATTGTTCAGGAAGGATGCGTTAAATGCAATAAATTGCTTGGAGATGTCGGTCAGCGCATAATCTACCGTATTATAATCCGTGCCGAAGCTAACCTCCTTTGCAATGAATTGCGTACCGGCTGCCAACACATTTGCATAGTCTTCCGCATGTAAATTCAAGTCGTTATAATACAGAAGCCATGTTCCCGTGCTGCTAATATTGGTTGAAATAATAGTATTATCGGTATTTATTTGGCAATTTTGAGCTTCCAAGCTGTCCAGCAGTATAAGTTCCAGATTATCGGCATCTTTATATACCTCGTAGTTCATCCTCTGATAAACCTGCATAACGATTTGTGCCTGAGGATTGAACTGAACCGGAGTACCATCAATAAAGGCCTCTATACTGATTGCATTATCATAGTATGTGTTCTCCCGCAGCTCGCTGCTGTTTGGCAGGTCAATAACTGGTATTTTTGTTACGCTTATGGTCACCTGCTCGCTGCCGTTTATGGTTTCTTCCAAGAAAGCATTATCGGGAAGCAACAGATGAATGTCACCAAATATTGCTTCTGTCGTTACCGTGCCATCTCCGCCGGATACGAGAGAAGCAGCTGCGCTCACGTTATTGCCTTCCAATGAAGGCGACATAGAGGGGGCCATGCTGTTCCCTGTAGCGGAAGAGATAATGGAATATTCCGTCCCTGTCGTAGGCGAAGAATTTTCTACACCATCTAATGTCCACTGCGCTTTGGTCTGTCCATATTGTTGATAGCCTGCATATACCACATTATCTACAGAGCAGAACCAGATATCCAACTGGTCATGTACGATATATGGCCCTGAAAGCTTCCACTCCTGCTTATAGGCCTGATCCCCCGTCAGCAGATCTGAAAGTATAAGGTTCTTGGAGTTCAATTCGCTTTCTACGCCACGGCTGTCACCCACTGTGATATATTTCCCATTGGTAGCGTTTTTGATGTGATAAATGTATGTTCCGTCCCCTTTATCTCTGACAAACTCAAACACCCATTTATCGGTCTGCGCAGTTACGCCCGTTACCTTGATCGAGGACACCAGCGATATGACGTTATTTGTCGACGCAGATTGAACGATATATTCCGTATTGGCCGTGGGCAAGGCATTTTCTTCACCATTGA
>Ga0209373_10001506_pt1 | contig 26944 bp, 16 predicted proteins | sample Higcelweek5metaG_FD_187173 | JGI IMG/M metagenome (GOLD analysis project Ga0209373, IMG submission 187173) | Freshwater pond sediment microbial communities from the University of Edinburgh, under environmental carbon perturbations - High... | ecosystem: Environmental > Aquatic > Freshwater >... | reverse complement strand
CGTATCATACAGGGCAGGTGACCAGCCAAACAATGCGCTTTCTCTCAATGTGCTTCAACCCGGCGAGGTGGCCACCACCGCAGGAACATCGGGAGTCATCTACGGTGTCACTGACAGGACGCAGTTCGACCCCCTGTCGCGCATCAATACATTCCTGCATGTCAATCATACAAAGAAACAGAACCGGCTGGGCGTGCTGCTCTGCATTAACGGCACAGGCATACTTAACTCATGGCTCAAGAAGAATACCGGAGCAGGGCTCACCTATCCGGCGATGAATGATCTGGCAGCAACAATTGAACCAGGCAGCGACGGACTCTTCATACTCCCCTATGGGAACGGTGCGGAGCGGATGTTCAAAAACAAGGACGTAGGCGCCTCGGTTCACGGCCTGAACTTCAACATCCACCGCCAGGGACACTTCTACCGTGCCGCACAGGAAGCCATTGCATATTCGTTCCGCTTCGGGCTGGAGATAATGAAGGAGACCGGCATCAATCCCACAGTTATTCGCGCAGGCGAGTCGAACATGTTCCTTAGCAAGGTATTCAGGGATGTCCTCTCAAGCCTGACTTCAACAGTAATCAAACTGTACAACACTGACGGTTCCGTCGGCGCTGCCCGCGGTGCAGGAATTGGCTGCGGCTGGTTCAAGACTGAACAGGAAGCCTTTGAAGGTCTTGAAGTGACCGGTTCAAGCGAACCTGACAGCCGGCTGTCGGGGATTTATAATGAAAAATACATGGAGTGGCTTGATATACTTCAGAATTATCTGTACGAATAACGATAACAAAATGGCAAAGAAAAAAACAGGTGAAGTTTTTCCCGGAATAGGGAAGATTCAGTATGAGGGCAGGGATTCAAAAAATCCGCTTGCATTTAAATGGTATGATCCGGAAGCAAAGGTAGGCGGTAAAAAGATGAAGGATGTCCTTCGCTTTGCGATAGCTTACTGGCACTCATTCTGCGGTGACGGTATGGACACCTTTGGCGCGAAGACAAGGGATTTTCCCTATGACGGACTGGATGGCGACGACAGGATCAGGGTCAAGCTTGACATGGCCTTTGAGTTTTTTGACAAGATCGGAGCCCCGTTCTACTGCTTCCATGACACTGACCTTGTTGGTGACGGATCTGTCTTCGAGATAGAGAAGCGCCTTGAGAAGTGGGTGCCGGTGATCAAGGCAAGACAGAAGGAGACGGGGATGAAGCTGTTGTGGGGAACGGCCAATGTATTCAGTAACCCGCGTTACATGAACGGTGCTGCCACCAATCCCGATTTCAATGTTCTCCCCAACGTGGCAGTGCAGCTGAAAAATGCAATTGATGCCACAATCGCTCTTGGCGGACAGGGTTATGTCTTCTGGGGTGGCCGTGAGGGGTACCTCACCCTGCACAACACCGATATGAAACGTGAACTTGAGCACCTGGCCATGATGCTTACCCTTGCACGGGATTACGGCCGGAAGAAAGGGTTCAAGGGTTCCTTCTACATTGAGCCCAAGCCCATGGAGCCCACCAAGCACCAGTATGACTACGATGCTGCAACGGTGATAGGCTTCCTGAGGCACTATGGCCTCGATAAGGACTTCAAGCTCAATGTGGAGGTCAACCATGCCACCCTTGCCGGCCACTCGTTCCAGCATGACCTGCAGACTGCAGCCGATGCCGGGATGCTGGGAAGCATAGACGCCAACAGGGGCGACTACCAGAATGGGTGGGACACTGATGAGTTCCCGACAAACATCAATGAGATCACGGAGGCAATGCTTGTAATCCAGATGGCAGGCGGCTTCAAGACAGGCGGTATCAACTTTGACGCCCATGTGAGGCGCAACTCAACCGACCCGGAGGATCTCTTCATAGCCCACATCAATGGCATGGACACTTTTGCAAGGGGTCTTGTAATAGCTGACCGGATACTGAAGGATTCAGATTACCTCAGGATGCGCAAGGCGAGATATGCATCGTTTGACAAAGGCAACGGCGCCCTCTATGAGAAGGGCAAGCTGACCCTTGAAGACCTGCACGATCTGGCGAAGAAGATTGGTGAACCTAAAAAGATCAGCGGGAAGCAGGAGCTATACGAGCAACTGATAAACATGTACATCATCTGATAAGGCAATGGCCCTTTTCACTCCCTTGCGCCGCTGGCAGCCTGCATTTCGTCCATTCAGCAGACAGCCGGCCGGTAAGCGTTTGCTGGCCCTGACCGAAAGGGTTGTCAAGGGACCCCTCTTCGGGTGCAGGATGTGCGGCAACTGTCTTTTGCAGGAAACGGCATTCATCTGTCACATGGCATGCCCCAAGGGTATCAGGAACGGTCCCTGCGGAGGAGTGAACAACGGGTACTGTTATGTTGATCCCACCAGGCGATGCGCCTGGGATCTCATCTATGAACGGTCACGGAGGATGCACCGCGAGCACAGACTTCTCGAGGTGCTCCCTCCCGTTGACTGGGACAGGGCAGGTACTGAGACATGGGGCGAAGTTGTGCGGACAGCCAGGAAGGCCGGCCTGAGGAACATTTTCATCCCCTCTGCACGGAATGGCAGATCGCGGGGAGAGGTGCTTGATGAGAGCATCTTCAGGCCCATACGCCAGCCCGGTTGGTGGCAAGGCGACTCTGAATACCATCCGCCCTCGGTCACCGAGCCGCAGTCTGCCCTGGAGAGTGAACTGAGCAGCGGCCGTTTCGTGATTACAGCCGAGGTAACCCCACCACTTACTGCTGCCACAGTCAGGATGAAGGAGAAGATCCTTCTCGTGAAACCTTATGTTACGGCTATCAACTTCACAGACGGATCATCGGCGGTACCCAGGATGTCAAGCACCGCATGCTGCGCCGTGGCGGCCTCCCTGGGGGCTGACCCTGTATTGCAGATCTCCGCGCGAGACAACAACCGCAACGGCCTGCAGTCCCTGGCCATCGGTGCTAACGCAATCGGGGTACACAACATTCTCTGCCTCTCAGGTGACAGTCCGCGCATAGGCCCGAAACCCCGCGGCAATATGAACATAATTGACGTCGACTCGGTGCAGATGCTCTGGATCCTGAGAAGGATGAGGGACGAAGGTATCTACCTCGACGGAAGGGAGATAAAGAACAGGCCTAAGCTCTTCCTTGGAGCGGCTGCAGCTCCGTTTGCTCTTGATCCGGCGATGCAGGCCATCCGTATCCGTAAAAAGGTCAACGCAGGCGCTCAGTTTCTGCAGACAAACCTGGTCTTCGATCCTGATCGACTTGACCCATGGCTTGAGCAGCTTGACAAAGATGGATTACTTGACAAGGTCCATATCCTGGTCGGCATCAGCCCCCTCAGGTCGTTAAACCTGGCAAAATACCTGAATGAAAACATTCCCGGTGTGACAGTTCCGGAGTCTGTGATGAAGAGGCTTGCAGATGCCGGCGACCGTTTTGCGGAGGAGAGCATAAGCATCACTGCAGAGAATCTGAAGCGGCTGAAGGCCAAAAAGGGAGTGAGCGGGGTTCATATAATGCCGCTCGGCTGGGAGGAGGCACTGCCGCTTGTAATTCAAAGGGCAGCAGACTGATAAAACAGCAAAGGCAGGTCCGCGGACCTGCCTTTGCCAAATATGCCTTACATTCTCTGCTAGTAGAACTTGTACCTCATATCCTTCACCTCTTTCTTGTCGCGGAGTGCCTGGTAGGCCTCGTAAGATGCACGGATCTGGTAGCTGGAGTTCATTCTCTCCTTTACCATTGCCAGATCTTCAGCCGCAACAGGTGTGGCGTTACTGACAACAAACATGTATACACCGTTGTTCCCCTCGACCGGTTTTGAAAGAGTCCCTGTTCCCGAGGCTGATGCGGCAGCTATAAGAGCGGGTTCAATACCGGCTCCCGGTACGGAGTATGACCTGAAGTTGATGCCGCTGGCATCCTGAACAGTGGTGTTGTAGTTGGTTGCAATGTCATAGATTGTTTTACCTTCGGCAGCAAGCTTCTTCATCTCGGCAGCGATGATCTCAGCCTTTTTCTTCTTAGCCAGGATAAAACGTATGTCTGAAGCAACATCTTCTACAGGAGCTATCCCCTCTTCCTGTGCCCTGCTGCAATAGGCAACAACATACATGTCAGGAAGCTCGAAGACTGCCTGGCTGCTGTTGTCAAGGACTATGCTGCCGGCTTTGCTGTTCTGGAAGAGAGCCATAACAAGACCACGGGACTGTGCCAGACCGGGAAGTTCCTTCTGATCCGGGGTGACGTTCATCGCCAGTTTCTTGTTGAGGCTGCCTTCAGCTACGGCCTTATTGAATTTCTCGTAGTTGTCATTCGTGCCGGCAAACTGGGAAGCTTCCGAGTAGATGCGCTGTGTCGTGCTGCTGCCGGGAATAACCTGGCGGTCAACAATACCCACATCATATTTCTTTACACTGCGGCTCTGATCGATTATACTGATGACATGAATGCCGTAACTTGTCTCGGCTGTAACAAGGTCGCCCTTCTTGTTGCTGAAGCAGGCGTTGTTAAAGGGGAGTATCATCATCCCCTCGCTGAACCAGCCAAGATCGCCTCCGACCTGTGCAGATCCCTGGTCATCTGAATTGGCCATGGCCAGAACGTTGAAGTCAATTCCCGACCTCACCAGTGCTATGAGACTGTCAGCCTCTTTCTTCGCCTGGACCATGCTCCTTGAGGCGTTCGGTGAAAGAAGGATATGTGCTGCCCTGACTGAATCGGGACGTTCTGCTACGTCAACCAGTCGCGCCAGTTTGTATGCGCCCTCTTCGAACCAGGGACCCATAACCACAGATTTGTCGCCTGACTCGGCCAGCGGGCGGAGATTTTCCGGGAGATCCTGCAGGGACTTGTAAAACCCTGTATGGCGTGTGTCTGCTGTCAGGTTGATGTACTGCACAATGTCAGTGGCTGCAGCAAAGTTTTCCTTTTCATTTGTAGCCCAGGTCTCGGTCTCCTTCATGTCAGACTCTGAGGGAACGATGTCAAATACAATGTATTCCATATCCCTTGAGGCTCCGCGCTTGAAGTTATCTTTGTGCTTGTCATAGTAGCTCCTGATCTCATCTGAACTAACTTTCACAGTACTGTCAGCAATTGCTGCATAATTGCGGACCATAAAGCTGAAATTGACTGTGTTGGCAGCAAGACTGTTCTCGAACTCCGACTGCTTGCCGGTGACGTAAAGCCCCTTTGACATGGCGTTCACCAGTTTGGTGTTAAGCCTGTCATTTATAATCTGGTCCTCAAAGAAGAGCCAGTACCTCTTGGTTGCCTCATCAGTCTCGGTAGCCTTCAGGAAGTTTACAAGAAAGGATTCATTGAATGCGCCGGTGGATGGATCGGTGAAAAGCTGTCTGACAATAGGATGAGGATTCTCGCCAAAGACCAGCATCTCCACCTCATCGGGACTTACACCGAGGCCGGTCTGCTTGTAGGTTTTCCCCATCAGCTTCTCGGAGAGAATCTGCTGCCATACCTGTTCCCTGAGGCTCTGCATCATCTCTTCGTTCACTTCGGATGACCCTGACATCTTGTAAACTTCAACCAGGTCCTGAAGCCGTGCTTCATAGTCCTGGTATGTGACAGTCTCACCGTCTATTTCGGCGAGCTGGTAATATTTGTCTGCCTTGCGGCGCTGGGCGTTATTGTTGCCGAAAAAATCACTCACTACAAAGAGAAGCAGGGAAAGCCCGATTATTCCTGCCACAAGCGGACCCGCCTTCTCTCTCAAGCTCTGAAGAATTGCCATCTGAATACTAATTAAATAATGATTAGGATTTTGAAAAATACAGGCGACAAATATAACAAAAATCAGTTAAACAAAAAGATGAGGTATCTTCTCATTTTATTTAACTTCCGGTAATTATGATAATTCTCACCTTTCCTTCATATCTCGCAGTTAGTTAATATCTTGGAAAAGTTAAAACAGTAAAGTCATGTCAAGGAACCTAAGGGGCCTCTCATTCAGAAGAGGCCTGAACGACAGTCTGTATGAGAGTATTGCCGGAGCAAAGCCTGACGGGATTGTTACGTCCGATGAAAGGCTTCTGGAGGTTGCTGCTGAGCTCATGACAGGTCATGCAGCAGTGCTGGGCACTAGTTCATTCTACGATTTCCTGCAGCCTTCACATCGTGAGAAAAAGGTCTTCATGTGTGACGGAACAGCCTGCATGACATCCGGAAAGAGCGAAAAAGTAAGACAAAGTTTGCTTGAAAGTTACCGTGAGAGCGAGATTGGATTAATAACCTGCCTGGGGCATTGCCATTCCAATGATGCGGTCCTTGTCAGCGGTGAGATCCGGTTGGCAGGAAGCAATGGATTGCCCGGTGCAATGAGGATAAGCTCCAATGCCGATATGCCGGCACTGCTTACACCAACCGGGGACGTTGCAGCTTACTACTCCCTTGCTGAAAAGTGGATTGGCATGAAGGAGGAGGCCCTGAAGGAGCTTGAGATCTCCGGTCTGAGAGGACGGGGAGGAGCAGGATTTCCATTTCATGTGAAGGTGAGGACATCCCGCGATGCGACCGCGGATAGAAAATATGTCGTATGCAACGGCGACGAGGGTGATCCGGGGGCCTTCTCTGACAAGTGGCTGCTGGAGGATCGGCCTCATGCTGTGCTCTTCGGGATGCTGATGACCGGCATAATAACCGGTGCCGATACCGGTGTCGTCTATATAAGGGGAGAGTACCCGCTGGCAGTGAAGAGAGTTCAGGAAGCTGTCAGGCATATTGAAGAGGCAGGGATAGCAACCGGCACGGAAGGTGATGGAATATCCCGGTTCCGCTTTCACGTGGTGGAAGGCTCTGGAGCTTATATATGCGGAGAGGAGACCTCGCTGCTAAACTCAATTGAGGGTCTGCGTCCCGAGGTAAGAACACGCCCGCCGTTCCCCGCCGTCTACGGGCTATTCGGCAGACCGACGGTGCTGAGCAACGTGGAAACTTTTGCAAACATACATTACATCCTTGAGGAGGGAGGTGCCACCTGGGGTGCCATGGGCACTGAGAAGTCGCCCGGCACCAAGCTTGTTTCACTTGATGGCGCCTTCAACAGGCCCGGACTGCTCGAAGTCAAAATGGGCACCCCGCTGCGTATCGTCATAGATGAGATGGGAGGGGGTACGCGTTACCCGGTAAAGGCCTTCCAGATCGGAGGACCGCTGGGCGGGCTGGTGCCTGCCTTCAGGGTAGATGATCTGACACTCGATTTCGAGTCGTTCGCAAGGGAGGGTTTCCTCCTCGGTCATGCAGGGATTGTCTCGGTTCCGGAAGATTTCCCGGTTATCAGGCTGCTTGAGCATCTCTTCGAGTTCACCAGGAAGGAGTCATGCGGCAAGTGTTTCCCCTGCAGGCTTGGGTCAGCACGCGGCCTCGAGCTGCTCTCAGGTGCGGCAGCAAGAGGAGAGAAGATTGACAGTCAGCTTTTTGATGATCTGCTTGAAACTATGCAGCTCGGTTCGCTCTGCGCCCTGGGAGGCGGTCTGCCTCTGCCGGTGAAAAACGCACTTCACTATTTCAGCGATGAACTGAAGAATTACTTCACAGCAAAGGAGGCTTAGTCATGGAGAAAACAGCATTTATAGATAATAAGCCCTACTCAATTGAGGCGGGGGAGACAATCCTTGAGTTTGTCCGGAGGAACCTTGACCGTGACGTTATCCCCACCCTGTGCCAGGCAGATAACCTTGAGAACTACGGGTCATGCCGGGTCTGTTCGGTAGAGGTGGCGCTGAAGGAAGATGGTCCGGGAAGGGTCATGGCGTCATGCCATACTCCCGTGGCACCCGGGTACTATATCTATCCGTCAACGGAGAAGATAAAGCGGCTGCGAAGGAATATACTTGAACTGGTGCTCTCGGAGTATCCGCATGAGAGGCTCACCCCGGAGCCGGGGATGCTGCCCACGGAATTTCAGTCCGTGGTGGCTTCGGCAGGGTCTCCGGATGTCCGCTACCAGCGTAAGGTAACTGTGTATGAAAAGGACAGAAGCCGGCCCTATGTCTGGTCAGACCTCTCTGAGTGCATCAAATGCTACAGGTGCGTAAGGGCCTGCGATGAGTTGCAGGCAGAACATGTCCTTGGAATACTCGGCAGGGGCGCCGACAGCCGGATTATCAAGGGCTTTGACACTACCTTCCATGACTCACCATGCGTCTCATGCGGTGCATGCGTACAGACCTGTCCCACCAATGCGCTTCATGACCGCTACTCAGTGAAAACACTGAAGGCAGACAGTACGGTACGCACTACCTGTACCTACTGTGGTGTGGGCTGCAACCTTGATGTGAAGGTGATTGACGGGGTGGTGAAGGGCATCCAGGCCCCGCTAGACGGTGCCACCAACAGGGGACATACATGCGTGAAGGGAAGATACGCCTTTGAATTCTACAATCATCCCGAGAGGCTTCGTTCGCCGCTGGTGAGGAAAAACGGGGTGCTGACGGAGGTGTCATGGGATGAGGCCTATGACTACACGGCACAGCGCTTCCGCGAAATTAAGGAGAAACATGGCCCGGATGCACTGGCGGGAATATCCTCAGCCAGGTGCACAAACGAGGAGAACTATCTGATGCAGAAGTTTTTCAGGATCGTCATCGGCACGAACAACATCGACGGCTGTGCCAGGGTGTGCCATGCTCCCACGGCCATGGGGATGCAGTGGGCTTACGGTACAGGCGCTGCCACCAATTCAGTCGATGAGCTTTACAGGACCAGGTGCATCCTTATAATAGGCGCCAACCCGTCGTCGGCACACCCGGTGACAGGAGCACGGCTTCGGTCAGTAGTGGAGTCCGGCACCCCTCTTATTGTTATTGACCCGCTGAAAATAGAGATAGCCAGGCTCGCAAAACACCATTTACAGGTCAATCCCGGTTCCAATGTGGCCGTTCTCAACCTCTTCGCTTACTATCTGCTCAAGGAGGGATTCATTGACAGGGAGTTCATTGCCGCACGCACTGAAGGCTGGGAGGGGTTCAGGGATTATCTGCAGGCCCTTGACATAGATGCTCTTGAGAAGATCTGCGGGGTGCCGCGGGAGCAGGTAAGAGCAGCAGCCATCGAGTACGGATCGGCTCCCGCAGCAATGGAGTTCCACGGCCTGGGAGTAACAGAGCACTGGCAGGCTACGAAGGCGATAACCCTGATTTCAAATATAGCCATGATGACTGGCAATATCGGGAAAGTGGGAGCAGGCGTCAACCCGCTGCGCGGCCAGAATAATGTCCAGGGTGCTGCAGATATGGGCATACAACCTCACCAGGGGGCAGGTTATCTTGATGTCACCGATCCGGCAAACATAGCGCGGTACAATGAATACTACGGGGCAGCACACCCTTCAGTTCCCGGTTTGCGCATTCCGGAGATGTTCGCAGCTGCCGGCAGAGGTGACCTGAAGGCATTATGGATAATGGGAGAGGACATCCTTCAGACCGACCCAAACACATGCCACGTGAAGAGTTCGCTCCAGGAACTTGACCTGCTTGTAGTACAGGAGCTCTTCATGACCGAGACGGCGCGGATTGCCGATGTAGTATTCCCTGCTTCCTCGTTCCTTGAGAAGGAGGGTACATTCACCAACGGCGAGAGGAGAATACAGAAGGTGCAGCAGGCTGTTGAGCCGCTGGAAGGCACCAAGCCTGACGGTCAGATAGTGGTAGACATGATGCGTCGCATGGGTTACCCGCAGGAGGGCTACTCCGCAGACGTCATCCTGAAAGAGATAGCAGGGATAGTGCCCTTCTTCAAAGGGGTCAGGTGGGATGAACTGGGGAACAGCGGAAAGCAGTGGCCGGTCAGGGAAGATGGCACGGACACGAAAATACTGCATACCGAAACCTTCAAGCGGGGAAAGGGCAAGTTCCACTCATGGGACTATGACATCTCTCCCGAGCTTGACGAGAACGGTGCACGCTATCCTTTTATCCTGACAACAGGACGATTGCTGGAACATTACAACAGCGGCACCATGACACGCCGCACCCCCAACAGCGAACTTGTAACTGAAGATATCCTTTTCGTTCACCCGCGTGATGCCGAAACCAAGGGACTGGTGACAGGTGATTATGCGAGGATCTTCTCCGCCCGCGGAATAACAACTATGAAAGTGAAGGTTACTGACGTTGTAAAACCAGGTGTTATCTATACAACATTCCATTTCCCGGAGGCTGCAATAAACTTCCTCACAAGCGGTATAGGTGATGAGTATACCCTCACACCTGAATATAAGGTAGTGGCTGTGGATTTTGAAAAATCACATTACGGAATTTTTGCCCGCGCTGAATGCAGAACCATTATAAGAACAGACTAAAAAATGAAGAATACCCCCAAAAAATAGGGGGTGGACAATAAAAAACATATAATTTATCAAAAAATATCCCAAAAAATAGGGGGTATATTCTGAAATGATCTATTTTTGACAAAAAATCAGATCATGGCAGAATTACGTTTCAGTGCATTGAAGGAGCTTTTCAACAGGGAGCCTGTTGAGGTCTCCGTTCCGGCTGCGCCGGTTTCCACATATTTTTCTGAGAATGTTTTTGACAAGCAGAAGATGGAGCGCTTCCTCAGTCGTGAGGCGTATCGTGCTGTCATTACGGCCATTGAGGAAGGGACACAGATCAACAGGCAGATAGCCGACCAGGTGGCAACCGGAATGCAGGCATGGGCCATGGAGCACGGGGTGACACACTTCACCCACTGGTTCCATCCGCTGACTGACGCCACTGCCGAGAAGCATGACGCCTTCGTTGGAAGAGGTGAGATGGGTTCCATAATCGAGATATTCTCAGGCGAGGTGCTCGTGCAGCAGGAACCTGATGCATCAAGCTTTCCGAGCGGAGGTATCAGGAATACTTTCGAAGCCAGGGGCTATACTGCATGGGACGTATCATCTCCGGCGTTCATCGTGGGCAATACCCTCTGCATCCCAACGGTCTTCATATCTTATACCGGAGAGGCGCTTGACTACAAGACCCCCCTTCTCCGTTCACTCGCCGCACTTGACAGGGCTGCCGTGGATGTGTGCCACCTGTTCGACAAGGATGTCAGGAAGGTGATTGCAACCCTCGGATGGGAGCAGGAGTATTTCCTTATAGATGAGGCGCTTTACTATGCTCGTCCTGACCTTATGCTGGCTGACCGTACCCTGATGGGTCATCCGTCGTCAAAGGATCAGCAGCTCTCCGATCATTACTTCGGATCCATCCCTGACAGGGTGAAGTCCTTCATGAAAGAGTTTGAATACGAAGCGTACAAGCTGGGTATTCCGGTCAAGACCCGTCACAACGAGGTTGCTCCAAACCAGTTCGAATGTGCTCCCGTGTTTGAGGAAGCCAACCTGGCTGTAGACCATAACCAGCTGATAATGGATGTTATGCGCAGGGTCGCCAGGAAGCACAAGTTCAGAGTCCTCTTCCATGAGAAGCCCTTCGCCGAGGTGAATGGCTCAGGCAAACACAACAACTGGTCAATGATGACTGACACGGGTGTCAACCTTCTCTCGCCTGGCAAAAACCCGAAGACGAACATGCAGTTCCTTACCTTCCTCGTAAATGTGGTGAAGGCCGTCAACGACAACCAGGAGCTCCTTCGCGCCAGCGTCACAAATGAGAACAACTCATACAGGCTCGGCGGCCATGAGGCGCCTCCGTCAATTATATCAGTCTTCCTTGGCAGTTATCTCTCAGAAATCCTAGACAGCATCGCAAGCAAGGTCAAGGATAAGAAGATGACCCCCCAGGAAAAGACAGAGATCAAACTCGGTATTGGCAAGATCCCCGGAATTTTCCTTGACAACACTGACCGCAACCGCACCTCGCCTTTCGCATTCACAGGCAACAGGTTCGAGTTCAGGGCTGTGGGTTCATCAGCCAATTGCAGCTCGGCAATGATTGTACTTAACGCCGCCGTAGCCCGGCAGCTGAAGACATTCGCCGAAGAGGTCAACGCCCTGGCCGACAAGGGAGGGAAAAAGGATGAGGCCATCTTCCAGGTGCTTAAAAGATGCATAATCGATTCAAAACGAATTCGTTTCGAGGGCGACGGATACAGCGCCGAGTGGCACAGGGAGGCCGTTCGCAGGGGACTCTCAGCGGAGTCGAGCGTACCAAAGACACTGAAAGCATATGTCACTCCACAATCACGCGAGACGCTGGTCGGCACCGGCGTCCTTTCCGATCGCGAACTGGAAAGCAGGCTTGAGGTGGAGCTCGAGAAATTCACCAAGAAACTGCAGATTGAATCGCGCGTACTGGGCGACCTTGCAGTGAACCACATCGTTCCCACCGCAGTGAACTACATGACCTCGCTTGTGGAGAATGTACGGGGATTGCGTGAGATTTTTGATGACAACGAGTTCCTCAGACTGGCCGGAGCCCGCAAGGAGCTGATAGTAACCATCTCCGATCACATTTCAATGATAAAGAAACTTGTCACTGAGATGATAGATCAGCGCAGAAAGGCCAACGTCCTGGATGACATATATAAGAAGTCGATTGCCTATGAGTTGAAGGTCAAGCCCTACCTCGAGGAGATCAGAACTCACATTGACAGGCTGGAACTGGTGGTTGACAACGAGCTGTGGCCGCTGCCCAAATACCGGGAGCTTCTTTTTACACGCTAGAATACGCAAACATCGGTTACATTCGTTATTTTTGCAGGGTAACGAATGCATTCCGTATGAATAAGAATATATCATTGCTTGTGGTCCTGCTGTTGCTGCTTCCGGCCGCACTGAGTGCGCAGAAGCAGAAGACGGAACGCGCATATGCCGCCTATGAAGCAGGCAGCTATTACGAGGCAATTGACTACTTCAAGGATGTCTATTCAAAGTCACGTGATAAACAGGTCAAGGCTGACATGGTCTTCATGGTGTCAGAATGTTATCGCCTGATTAATGATCCGAAGAACGCTGAGCTGTGGTATAAAAGAGCTGTAAGATCACCTTTTCCCAAACCGGAAGCGCAGTACTGGCTGGCTGAGAGCAATAAGAAGCTCGGACGCTATCCACAGGCAATCGAGGAGTTCCGAAAGTATCGTCAGCTTGTCCCCGGAGACCCGCGTACCGAGCAGCAGATACGTGCCTGTGAGCTGGCGATGGAGTGGCTGTCCTCTCCTGAATCCTATAACGTAGAGGAGCTGAATGAAACCAACTCAAAGGATTCTGACTTCAGCCCGGCATACGGACGGGATGACAATGGGCTCGTCTGGTTCACCTCATCTCGCGATGATGCCCGCGGCAGCAAGGAACACGGCGCCACAGGCCAGAGCTTCACGGATATCTTCGAAACCAGGCTTGACAAGAAAGGCAAATGGAGCACACCGGTGCCGGTTGATTTTCTTAATACTGAATTCGAGGACGGTACACCCGCCTTCTCGTCGGATTTTACAGAGGTATTTTTTACCCGCTGCGAAGCTGGCAAACGTGAGAGCAAAGGTTGTGTCATCCTGTACTCGACCCGCGAAGGCACCCAATGGACTGATCCTGAAAAGATAGAGCTTCTGGCCGACTCCCTCGTGGCAGCTCATCCGGCCCTTTCTCCTGACGGCCAGACTCTTTATTTCGTTTCTGATATGCCTGGAAGCCTGGGGGGAAAAGACATTTACCGTGCCACCCGAACCTCACCGGGCAGCCCCTGGTCGCGTCCGGAAAACCTTGGCTCTGATGTCAATACCCGCGGCAATGAGCTCTTTCCCTTCGTCCACTCTGACGGTACCCTGTACTTCGCCTCTGACGGCCACATAGGCATGGGCGGACTCGATATCTTCAGGGCTGTACCGCAGGGCGGCGACTCCTGGCTTGTTCAGAATATGAGGGCACCGATAAACAGCCCTGCCGATGACTTCGGCATAACCTTCGAGAGAGATGCCGAAAAGGGCATCTTCAGTTCGGCACGGAAAGGAAGGGGCGACGATGACCTTTTCACCTTCGAGATGCCACCGCTGCTGTTCACAATCACCGGACTTGTTAAGGACGAAAAGACGGGCCAGCCAGTGCAGTCAGCCACCGTCCAGCTCATTGCCAGTGACGGAGCGAACATGCAGACCGAGACCGGCGCTGCCGGCGATTTCAAATTCAGCCTGAGACCCGAGGTCGATTATATCTTCCTCGCATCGAAGAACGGATTCCTCAACGGGAAAGAGAAAGAGACCACAAGGGGACAGGACAAGAGCCGTGATTTTATGGCTACAATTCAGCTGACGCCCATCGACAGGCCAATAGAGCTTCCCAATATATTCTATGACTTTGGCAAGTGGGACCTCAGACCCGAGTCGATGGTCTCCCTTGACAAGCTTGTTGAGACCCTCAATGACAACCCGACCGTCACAATCGAGCTGATGTCGCACACCGACTCGCGCGACACCGAGGAGTTTAACCTTGATCTGTCGCAGAAGAGGGCCCAGTCTGTTGTGGACTATCTGATTGCCAAAGGCATTACAGCTGACAGACTTACAGCCCGCGGTTACGGTGAGACCAGCCCGAAGGTTGTTGATGCCGTGATAATGCAGAATGCACCCTTCCTCCGTTCGGGAGCAACACTGGATGAGCAGTATATAAATGCTCTCGCCAGTGATGAGCAGAAGGAGATAGCACACCAGGTCAACCGCCGTACCGAGTTCAGGGTGCTGCGTACCGATTATGTGCCCTCCAGGTAGAAAGAGGCCGCAGAAGCTATTATGACAGACACATCACGCTATGCAAAGAGAGGCGTCTCCTCGGGCAAGGAGGAGGTCCATGCGGCTATCAGCAAGGTTGACCGCGGTCTGTTCCCCAGAGCGTTCTGCAAAATCATTCCTGACATACTGGGTGGCGACAACGCCTGGTGCAACATCATGCATGCCGACGGAGCCGGAACGAAATCATCACTGGCATACATCTGCTGGAAGGAGACTGGCGATCTGTCCGTATGGAAGGGTATTGCCCAGGACGCAGTGGTGATGAACCTCGACGACCTCCTTTGCGTGGGAGTGACTGAAAACATACTCCTCTCCTCGACTATCGGAAGGAATAAGAACCTTATCCCGGGCGAAGTTATAAGGGCCATTATTGAAGGGACCGAGGAGTTTCTTGCACGCATGAGAGATGCCGGTATTGGCATATGGTCTACGGGTGGTGAGACAGCTGATGTGGGAGACCTGGTCAGGACTGTCATAGTTGATTCTACTGTGACCGCCCGCATGCCCAGGGCTGATGTAATTGACAATGCCAATATCAGGCCGGGGGATGTGATAGTTGGGCTGGCCTCATTCGGCCAGACCACATACGAGGATGAGTATAACGGCGGGATGGGCAGCAACGGACTGACATCCGCCCGTCACGATGTCTTTGGAAAATACCTTGCCGGGCTCTATCCGGAAAGCTATGACAGTGAGATTCCTGCCTCACTGGTATACAGCGGCCCGATGAAGCTGACCGACCCCACCGCAGTGCCGGGCGTCAGTGCGGGGAAGCTTGTACTGTCGCCTACCCGGACCTATGCGCCGGTAATCAGGAAAGTTCTTGAGACTATGAGGCCTTCCGTACACGGGATGGTTCACTGTTCAGGAGGCGGGCAGACAAAGATTCTGCACTTTATTGATGAAATGCATGTCATAAAGGATAACCTCTTCCCCGTTCCGCCTCTGTTTGAGCTGATTCAAAAGAGTTCGGGCACCCCATGGGAGGAGATGTACCGCGTCTTCAACATGGGTCACAGGATGGAGCTTTATGTTGATGAGGCAGATTCCGCTGCAGTAATTGACATAGCCGCCGGCTTCAACCTGGATGCACGTATTGTCGGCCGCTGTGAGCCCTCCGCCGGCCGGCACCTTACTATTAGCACCCCTACCGGGAAATATAATTATTGATTGCCGATTGCTCACTGCCCACTGCCGACTTCACTGATGGATATTGGCAATTGCCCGATTATAATTACCTTTGCACCCTGAAATTTAGCATCCTATGGCGAACAATATGATTCTTGAGAGACTTCTTGGAGTGAAGAAGCGCTTCGTGGAAGTGGGTGAGCTCCTGACTTCTCCCGACGTGTTGTCTGACATGAAGCGTTATATCAGGCTGAACAAGGAATACAAGGAGCTTAAGCCTGTGGTGGAGGCATATGAGAAGTACAAGAGTGCCATCGACAACCTGGAGAGCACAAGGGCTCTTTTAGCTGCAGAGAAGGATGAGGAGATGCGTGAGATGGCAAAGGGGGAGATAGACACGCTGCTTGCGACAATTCCCGATATGGAGGAGGATATCAGGTTCCTTCTGCTCCCGGCAGACCCGGAGGATGAGAAGAACGCTGTCATGGAGATCAGGGCCGGTACCGGGGGTGATGAGGCGAGTATTTTTGCAGGTGACCTGTACCGGATGTACTCAAAATACATTGAGTCGAGGGGCTGGAGGGTAGATCTGAACTACTTTACCGAAGGGACTGCCGGAGGGTATAAGGAGATTGTGTTTGCAATACAGGGCGAAGGCGTTTACGGCATTATGAAGTATGAGTCTGGCGTGCACCGTGTTCAGCGTGTGCCCCAGACCGAAACACAGGGCCGCATACATACCTCTGCTGCAACAGTTGCAGTGCTGCCCGAAGCAGGCGAATTTGACATCGAGATACGTAACGAGGATATACGCAAGGATACATACTGTTCATCGGGTCCGGGCGGACAGAGCGTCAACACAACCTACTCGGCGATCAGGCTCACACACGTACCAACAGGTATCGTTGTCACCTGTCAGGATGAGAAATCGCAGATCAAGAACTTCGAGAAAGCGATGAAGGAGCTGCGCACACGCCTGTATAACCTCGAGTATCAGAAGTACCTCGATGAAATCTCGCTCAAGCGCAAGACAATGGTCTCCTCCGGGGACCGGTCTGCAAAGATCAGAACTTACAACTATCCCCAGGGAAGGGTCACTGACCACCGCATCAACCTGACAATCTATAACCTGCCGGTAGTGCTCGACGGGAACATACAGGAACTGCTCGATAAGCTTCAGATGGCAGAGAATGCTGAGCGCCTGAAGGCAAGCGACTATTAATATCCGGATAATGCATTCAAAAGAAATATTTCAGCAGATACTGAAAAAGAGGTCCTTCCTGTGCGTCGGACTTGATCCAGAGATATCCAAACTGCCGGCTTGCATTGCAGGTCTGGAAGAGCCGATATTTGAGTTCAACAGGAGGATAATCGATGCCACCCACAGGTACACTGTGGCCTACAAGCCCAATTTCGCCTTTTACGAATCTTATGGCCCAAGGGGAATGGCTGCTCTTGACAAGACAGTCAGGTATATAAATAAGCTCGACACAAATATTTTTATAATCGCCGATGCTAAGCGCGGTGATATCGGCAATACTTCCAAGATGTACGCCAGGGCTGTCTTCGGAGAGATGCCGTTTGATGCTGTGACCGTGGCTCCGTACATGGGAGAGGATTCTATAACACCCTTTCTCTCGTACCCCGGCAAATGGGCCATTATACTTGCGCTGACATCCAACAGGGGGGCTGATGACTTCCAGTATCATACTGATAAGGGACAGAGGCTCTTTGAGAAGGTGCTTAATGTGACACAAAGATGGGGAACGACGGACAACATAATGTATGTCGTGGGTGCCACAAAGGCGGAGATGCTTGCAGACATACGGAAGATAGTACCTGATCATTTCCTTCTTGTGCCCGGTGTGGGTGCCCAGGGTGGAAGTCTTGAGGATGTGGCTCGGTACGGTATGAACAAACAGTGCGGCCTGCTTGTCAACTCATCTAGGGGTATCATATATGCAGACAGCAGTGATCATTTTGACACCGTAGCCGGCGAAAAGGCCCATGAGATGCAGGAGGAGATGGCCGGCTATCTCGCAGAGAAGTTCAATGTCTGAAAGTTTTTAAGTCTGAAGGTCTGAGGGGCTGAAGGTCTGAAGGTCTGAGGGTCTGAGGGTCTGAAGGTCTCCAGTCCTGACTGCCGACTGCTGACTGCAGACTGCCGACTGGATTTCTGCCGACTGCTGACTGCCGACTGGATTACTGCCTACTGCCTACTGCCGACTGGACTACTGCCTACTGCCTACTGCCTACTGCCGACTGGACTACTGCCTACTGCCTACTGCCTACTGCCGACTGGACTACTGCCTACTGCCTACTGCCTACTGGCTTACTGCCTGCCACCTCAGCTGCTACCATCATCCTGATGGGCGGAATGATGAACGCCAATATCCCCAACACAGCTATTCCAATGCCGGAGATGATGAATGCGTTTCCGATACCGATGGAATCCGCGATATACCCTGTCGCCAGCAAACCTATCATTGAAGGCAGTAATGTAACACTGGAATACAATGAGAATACCCTTCCCAGGGCTGTCGGTTCGACCATGGTCTGCAGGATCACGGTGAAGCTACCAGAATAGATTGTCATTGTCACCCCGCCCAGAACGGTGATGGCGGCGAACCATGCAAACCCTGTCGGAGGAAGGATTCCGGAAAAGAGGAAGGTGAGTCCCAGCACCATGTATGTCAGGTTGATCAGAACAACCTTGAAGTTGTTGAGGCGCTTATACCCGATTATTGCTCCTCCGATAAGCATTCCTATGCCCCATGCTATCTCAACAATGCTCATCATGTAGGTGGTACCCTGGAAGTGGTCCAGGGTCATGAGCGGGAACAGAGCTGCAACAGGCATGATGAAGAACATTGCCGACAGTGCGAGGATGAAGAGCCACAACAGACCCGGTTTGCTGTATATCTCCCTCAGTCCCTCGAGAAGTTCCCTGCCAAGGTGAGGATTGGTCTTCTCAGCCTTTTCCGGGTCAGGGATATGTACAATCAGCAGGGTGGATATCCCTATTATTGCGCCGGCAACGTCGATCAGCAGTATCCACTGCAGCTCAAACAGGCTAATTAGCAGGGCTGCCAGTGCCGGGCTGGCTATAGTGCTGACCGAGTGAATCATGTTGTTTATCCCTGCTATCCTCATCAGTTTGTCCTGCGGAGCCAGCAGCGGTACCGAAGCCTGCATGGCCGGGACATGGAATGCCATCCCGGCAGAGCGAAGCACCAGCAGCAGGTATACGTAGAATACCTTTGGCTCGGTAATCCAGAAGAGTGATGCCAGCAGCAGTGTGCACAGTGCGATGAACAGGTCCGCAAAGATCATCGTACGCTTGCGGTTCCATCTGTCGACCAGCACACCGGTAAACAGCCCCAGAACCATCTGAGGAAGGAGGGATGCGATTGTTGCATATGCCAGCACCTCCGCTGACCTTGTCTCGACACTGAGCCAGAAGATGACAGCATAGCCAACCACGTAGCTGCTCAGTGTGGAGAACAGCTGACCGGTAAATATTATGGTAAATACCCGCTTCCAGTCCTGCATCGTCTTACAGAAACAAAGATTTCCCCAAATCGGTTTTATAAATGTCCGGCAAATTTAAGTCTTTTCATCCTTTTACCTTTAGAAAGACATCTCACATTCTTATTATCCGGTCATAAATATTTTTCATCATTACTGTATATCCAGCATGGAATCTAACGTTTATATCCAATATCCTTAAAACCTTTTATATGAAAAACGCAATTTTTCTTATTGCTGCTGTCCTTTTGGCGCTTAACATCTCGTGCAAGAAGGATCCTCCTGAAGAGAAATCCTATCCCACAAGCGGATTGGTTTCATACTTCGATTTTGACAACAACCTGAAGGATAAACTGGGCAACACTCCTGACGGTACCAATCACGGAAGCGCCATCTTTTCTGAGGGAAAGGCGGGGCAGGCTATTACTTTTAACGGCTCCGGCCAGTACATCGAGTTCGCGCGAAGCACTTACAGGAGCGGGAACAATATAAGCGTTTCGGTCTGGCTCAAAAGAACAGGAAGCGCAGGACTCTATGCAATCATGTGTGATGACTTCGGTGTCTGGGAAAACAGCACAAACGCCGGAATGGCTATCTCTTTGCCACATACGGCCAGTGCTTCGGGACCCTTTACCCCCAATGAATGGACACACCTGGTCGGCACCTATGACGGTACTAATATAAAAGCTTATATCAACGGTATACTGAAGGAAACAACAAGCCATCCCGGTGACATCGATGTATGGGTTGTCAATCTTATAATTGGGAAATTCGACACTGAGTACTGGTCCGGCAGCATTGATGATCTGTTCATATACAGTAAAGCCCTGTCCCAGTCAGAAGTGGACCAGCTTTATAGTTACCACTGATTCATTTAGTTATCAGTTACTTCATAATTAACTGTGCAAGTCCCGGCCTGTCAAGGTCCGGGACTTTTTCTTATTAATCCGGTTTCACCACATCAGATCGATAAGCAAGGTCCGTACTTATTCATTCAATGTGGGAATATTGTAAATTTTTATGGAAATTCTGTAACGGTTCAAAGATGAAAGTGGTACAACTTTGTCCTGTTATCTGGGAGAGTTTTATAACGCTTAATAATCCGGTTTATGCACAAGAAGGACATACAATTACTGGAGGATCCAAATGCCAAATCAAAATTATCGCTTGCAATCCTGCTGGCGTATGGAATAGTGATGACAGGGTTCCTTGCATTTGTCGGAGTAATCTATTTATTCTCCCATATGATAAGCAAGTCCGGCTTGTAAGGTAATGTAATTTGTATAACAGATTTTCAACCGCATTTTATTAAGGCATAATTGTTTTATGTGAGACAGAGAGGTTAGTTTTCGTTGGTTAGGAGAGTTCGCCAGGTGCTGAAACCCCGGCGGACAAATCAGGGTTTAAGGGTTTAACGGTTTCAGGGTTAACAGGGTGTCCGGACTTCAGCGTGACTGATGAACGGAACCCTGTTTTTCTTTGTCTACCCGGGTACCAGGTGCATCATAAATGACTGCTGCCGGCTTAATTCAATTATTTTCCGATCAAGGGTTTCAGCCTCCGGATGTCTTCCATACTAAATGACTCTTCAAATAGCTTCACATCAGAGCTTACACTGTAATTCTCAAGATATTCTTCCCTTAATTTCCTCAGGTAATCCTTATTCTGAATAGAATTGAAGTTCAGGATCTGGATTGCTGATCTTGGCAGTTCCCTGTTCCAGTAATCGGGATTCACCTTTACTATTCGCGGAAATATACTGTCCATTCCTTCGGCGCCTGGTTTATGATAAACCCGGGAGATTCCGCCGCCGAAATAAGCCGGTTTGTCACGATATTCTTCAGGAATGTCATTCCACTCCTTCTCAATGAATTCGTTCAGGTACTGGGCGGCTATCTCATTATCTTCTTTTTTAGCATTCTCCCTTACTGCCGCGAAGGCTTCATTTACAGTTACCGGGATCCAGTATGGTGGTCTTGACGGGTCATAAATAACGAACCACTCACCGTCGTAAACATCAATGCCGGGCTCCACCGTACTTTTCCTTAATGGGGCCGTAAAATATCCATGGTTGGCATCATGGCTGTACGATGCCCCCCATCCGGGTTTAGCCTGATTTATGTAGAGCGACCATTCAGGCGGCTCAATCAGATTCATTGCAGGAGTACCATCCTTCTTTCTGAACCAGGAAGCAAATTCGAAACTAATCCTTGCAGGTATGCCGTATCCACTGACCTCCTTGCAGTTGAGATTATAAATCCTTGCTCTTCCCTCGAAACCCTTAAGATCCCTGAGAACAGGGTTTTGCCGGACCACAGTTACAAGGTCGGTTATTCTCTGGAGATTGGCAGTTATTTCCGCCTTTGTGTACCCGCAGTCGTATCCAACATAATCAGTACGGCTCAGGATCTGAAATGTACCTTGTTTATCCCTGATAAGCGGAAGTTCCTGCGCAGTCAGCCCGCTTAAAAGTGATGTCAACAGGATAAAGCATATGACAAGTTTCTTTTTCATATTCAGGAGTATTTCAGTATTTGGTTTTAATGGAATCGACAGTGACTGTCACAGCGGTCTTGAGAAGATCCATCCATGAAGATGATGAAGCAGGGCACTTCTCAAAATCCTTAATGAACTCCTGTCCGGCTTTATCAAACGACTGCGTCTGCTGAAGCAGGGACTCCATAAGTGGTATTACATCATGCAAAGATGTCTCGATGCTCTTCTGATCCTCACCGAGTGCTGAAGTGAGTTCACCGGTAAGAGTTTTCCACTCTTCCAGAGTCTTAACATAGCTTGTCAGAGGGCCGTTTTGAAAGTCAGCGACACAATTGTTAAGATTCTGCATATCCGCCTGGAGTATTGCAAATACCTCAGGTCCAGGCTTCATGGTCTTCGTGCTGTTGCATCCGCAATCTCCGGGGGCATAGGGCAGGCCCTCCTGTCCGGCTTCGGATGGTGGCTTCGGCGGGGAGATCTCACCTCCTTCACCGGGGACTTCTTCTCCGCCCGGTTCTCCCTCATCCGGTCTCTTCTCGCCGGCTGCTTCGCCTGGCGCAGGCACTTCAGCCGACGGTTGCTCCCCACCGGGTTTCGCAGCCCTGGCAGTACCCGCCGGCTGGTTGGCGGTTTCTGAACCAGGCTCTGCCGACTTCTGTACAGGTTCCGGGGCTGGTTCACCCTGTCCGCCGTCCTGTCCGGCTCCGCTCTCGCACAATTTCTGGCGGCGGATGAGATCATCTATGTATCGGCTCCAGTGTTCAATCCACTTCTGGGCATTGCTTATCTTCATGGTTGCGCCCTGAATTACTCCCAGGTCCTCACCGAACTTATTGGCGGCCTCATAGGTCTCCTGGGCTCCGGATATTACCCCCAGGACGGTCGCATCGACCAGCTCTATTCCCAGTTTCACAGAGTTTACACCTGCCTGGCTCAGACTTTCGCTCCTGACCAAGTCAAGAAGCGCTGAGCCGCTTCCGAATACTTTCCCGGTGGCCTGAACAACCTGGTCCGCCCCAGGTGCTCCGGCAGCCATTCCAAAAATCAGTCCTGAGGTCTTCAGCGTCAGATTGGCTGCGGATTCAAGGAAGCTGCCCGAAGCTTTTTGGTATTCTTTGGAATTGATGATATCCTCAAGCTGCTTTAACTGTTCTTTGATTGCTTCAGTAACTATCCGGGTCTCCTCGGCGAGTTTGGCCTTTGTTTCGTCAGAGCAGTTGACAACCTCCACTTCAACGGTCGGACCGGTAGTGTTGCCGCAGTTGTCCCTGGCCTCAATGGTGCCCTTGCCTGGTTTTGATACCTGAATGTCGAGATTATCTGCAGATGCAACTACTGTGAAGACTGAAGGATTGCCCGACACAAAATCAACCAGTTCCTGTGCTTCATCCGGTTGGGAGGAGTAAGGTACTGTAAGCTTGCCTGAAAGTTTTTTGCCATCAACATCATACAGCGGAATCGGAGGGATTGCATCTCCGCCGTTATATGAATTGATACTAACAACAGATGCAGGTCTGGAAGCTTCGGTTCTGCCGCCGTCAGGTGTGGTATACTCGACATAAAGAGTACCACGGCCGGGTCTTGATCCTGTGAGAGTGGCAGAAGAGCCTTCAGACTCAATCATGAGCATTCCCGGCGGCTCACTCCAGAACCGGTAACTTCCTCCTTCCGGTTTGCCGGTCGCATTGACCTGCCCTTGTTCTCCTGTGCTGAGTTCTGAGCAACCCACGAGTGTGACATCTGCCTTTTTTTCGTCAAAGGCCCCGGATGTCAGCACAGCGCGGATATGGAGCGATCCACCCAATGGTCCCGGGAGTGTCCGGTCGTTCACCTTCTGCAGGGTTGACCAGTTCTCCAGCTCATCATTTGTGAGCTTAAAAGTAAAGACTTCCGGTAAAGCCTCCGGCGTATTTTCCCCATCAAAAAGTCCGAAGAAATCGCAATAACCTTCAGCCTCAAGTTTTGGCTCCATGAAAGTCAGGATCACGCCTTCTGCAGTGCGCTTAATGATTGCATTGGCATTGCCGGCGGGGCCGAAAGCGCGTCTGCCAGGTTCTGTTACCGGACCACCTGCCGTGTAAGTACCTTTATCGTCTCCGCTTACTACTGTGCAACTGAAAACGCCGTCACCGGTTGTAGTAAGTGTTGCAGAACAGTGACCCTCATTGCCTGTGCCCGATTTTTCACGTACATAAAACAGAAGGACTTCACCCGGCTTCATTCCTGCAATGCTCCCCCTTCTGGCCAGCAATCCCTCCGGAGTGGCTGTCGTCTGAGCCCCCATTACAGATTTGTCGCTGAACGACTCGCCCCCGAAGTAGCCCGAGTTCCAGACAGCACAGGGCCAGTAACCCGCTTTCACATTCTTGACCATCGTTTCCCCGTCGGAGGAACCTCTCTGTTCCACAGTTATATTGAATACAGGACCATCCGGAGTCTGACCGACGGCCAGGGAACAAAGCATCATTTCTGCCGTAAGGATTAAAACTGCTAAGGGAGTTTTTTTCATTTGGTTTATTTACTTGAATAATTTGTTGATATAGAATCAATTGTGAGGTTCAGCGCTTTTTTATCAGTTCTCCCATTCTTTCAACCGGCATGGCATTGACAAACAATCCCACATAATCATAAGCATCATTGTTGTTTTTGGGGAAATCCTCGAGTTCATACTCTGACCTGGTTTTATATGACATAGAAACAAATTGCACGGCAGAGGGAGAAAGAGTCCGGTCCCAGCACTCGGGGTTGAATCTCATCACCGGCCATCCTTCGTCCCTGGCACTGATGCCTGAAACACTTTCATCACCACCTTTGTAATATGCCTGGCTGTTCAGCTCTTCAGGTGTGAAACTGTCATATTCTTTTTTGATCATATCATAAACAGAAACCCTCACCATGTTCCCAGGTACAAACCCAAGTTTTGCCCATTCCTGTAGAGCCTTGCTGTTTTTGATCTCATCGATTTCCTTTTTCACTTTATAGTAGGCCAGCTTCGCTTCCATCACTTCCTTTACAGTCACCGGGATCCAGTATTCAGGCCGGGCGGGATTAAAGACGAGGATATGACCATTGGCGAACATTCTTACCCCGGGCGCCAATTCTTTATCAACGGGAGAGGCATTGTAATACCGTCTGAGATTCTCAAGTGCTTTTTCAAGAGGTTGCTTAAACTGCGAAGGATCTCCGGATTGGAATCCTGTTTCATCGTATTGATTACTTATGTCTCTGATGGGATTATTAATACCTATGCCAATGTTAGGACAATAATTTTCCCAGACATCCTCTTCCCCTGTCTCGCTATTAATGAAAAAGAGCTGAAAATGAATGTGGAATTCACCCTGATAGCCATAGCCTTTGTAGGCAGAGTTATTTACAACCTGGCTGCACGGCTGGGTGAAGGCAACTTTTGCATCAAAACCAACAGGTTTTGCCACAACTTCATTATTCCGGTGAATCCACTCAGCAACTGATATCATGTTTGCCAGGTAGGCTGTTTTTTCGGCCAGGACTATGCAGTTATCATTGCCAAACCTGTTTGCAGGTTTCCATGCTCCGGCTTTCTCAGGGAGATAATGACCTATTTGTGCATACAGAGGTGTCAGTATCATTAGCAGAGCCGCAATTGTCATACTGACAGGTATTTGTTTCTTCATTTTTGATTTAAAATATGTTCGGGCAAATATTTTTTAAAATGCAGGAACAGGTCAATATTTTGTTTTAACAGAGTCTACAGTTACATTGAAGGCTGATTTCATCAGTACTACTCCGGATGATGTTGATTCCGGACATGATTTAAAGTTTTCGTAGAATACCCGGCCAACCTCATCAAAAGACTTGGTGTCTCCTAAAAGTAATTTAATCCGTGGAGCAGCCTCTCCGGCGACCTTCTTCAGTTCATCAGGGCCTGCCTTCAAGGCATTGTCCAGGGTTGACGATATTTCCTTCCAGCCGTTAAGTGTAGTCACATAATCAGTAAGAGGTCCTTTGCTGAAATCTTCGACGCACTTTCCAAGGTTTGTCAACCCGGATTCTAAAGACGAAAGTCCCGATGTGTTGCCAGTGAGCTCTTTGGAACTCTTGCAGCCGCAATCTTGAGCAGGCGCAAACGGGAGACCTATCGTCTTTGGTTCACCTTTAGGCGGGACTGGAGGGTTTTCAGGATCACCAGGCTCATCTCCTCCCGGATCATCTGCCGGTGGGTCATCATCTGTTGGTTCTTCTGTTTTGGGTTTTGGCTTATCTGGCTGAGGTGTTGGTTTCTCCGGGTCAGTTTTCGGAGGAACCGGGTCCTTTGGCGGTTGTTCCTTTGCCTTTGGTTCCTTCGGGGGTTGCTCCGTTCCCTTCGGTTCCTCACTGCTCTCACGGCATATCCTCTGACGGCGCACCACATCCTCAATATACTTGTTCCAGTGTTCTGCCCATTTTACGGCTTCCTGGAGCTGCCTGTCGGTTGAGATCAGTGCACCAAGATCTTTCCCAAACTCGTAGGCTGCCTGAATTGTTTCTATTGCACTTGCCACCGCCTGCTGGTTATCCGATCCTCCAAGCTCGACAATCATTTGAGCCATATTGCTTGCCGTTGCCATGTTTTCACCAGCAGCAAGACCGTTGACAAAGTCATAGAGGTTGGAGCCGACTCCATAAATTTTTGCTGCCGTTTTGACTCCGGCATCTGCCTTGCCCCCGCTGAGTGATCCGATAATTGCTCCGCCCATCTTGATTGCAAGATTACCTGTGGATTCTGCAATACGGTCGGCAGCTTTTGCAAATTCCTCAGAGCCGAGTATGTTTGCGATCTCCTTGTATGCCTGTTGCTGGGCTTCCTTCGCAATCCGCATCTCTTCAGCCAGTTTGGCTTTGGTTTCATCAGAGCAGTTGACAACCTCCACTTCAACTGTCGGACCTGTCTCGTTGCCACAGTTTGTGGTTGCCTTAAGGTTTGTTTTTCCTGCCTTTGAGCCTGTTAATTCGACTGCTCCCGGCAGTCCAACGACTGCGAGAACTGATTTGTCAGCAGGCACAAAATCGACTAGCTCCTCAATGTTTGAAGGTTGAGCAGAAAGCGGGACTTTAATTACACCCGGAAGTTTGCTTCCGTCAACATCGAAAAGTGCAATCTGAGGG
>Ga0209373_10001505_pt1 | contig 26958 bp, 23 predicted proteins | sample Higcelweek5metaG_FD_187173 | JGI IMG/M metagenome (GOLD analysis project Ga0209373, IMG submission 187173) | Freshwater pond sediment microbial communities from the University of Edinburgh, under environmental carbon perturbations - High... | ecosystem: Environmental > Aquatic > Freshwater >... | reverse complement strand
TAAAAGCGGAGTTCATCGTACCGGAGAATGTACCGGAAAACGTTGTGATCCGAGAGTTCTGCAATGAAAATCAGCGAGGTCCTGCCCAACGGCAATGTCCGCATCGTCATTCCGATGGCGTTGCGGTGGATAAAACACCGGCAGATGATCGTGGCCCCGGAATCGGAGGGAGCCGTCATCGAAATCACCCGTTCTGATCGCCATCGCAAACGGGTTCCTTTGGCAGAAGATGCTGGACGAAAGAAAGGTCGCAAGCATCGACGAACTGGCAAAAAGATTGGGAAAGGAACGCGCGGTGGTCTCTCACACGCTCCAGCTGACTTTGCTTTCTCCGGAAATCATCCACATGGCCCTGACTGGAACTTTGCCGCCATCGGTCAACATGAAAAGTCTTAAAGCCGCCCTCCCCCCCGAATGGGAAACCCAGAGGGAGTTCCTTGGTATCGCCTGATGCTTGGGAAGACTTCGAGTCAGGAGTCTCCAACGCTCTGCCAATGGTTGTATAAGTTCACATAGTAATGGTCCCGATACGCGGACGAGTCGGAACAGATCCTGTGCCAAGGATTCTGCATGCTTTTGCGCGCTCGTTACCGGACTTTCAGTTACAGCGTGCCGGTTTTCGACATGGACGGCAAACTTGCGGGCGCTCTGGGTGTCTATACGCTGCCGGAACATGTGACCCCGCAGAAAACCCGGTTGATTCTGACCCATTTGAAAGCGGCGGCAAAAGAAATTTCAGGATTCTGGGAATGAGCCTCGAATGGCAACTTCCCGCCACAAGATTTTCCATGCAACGAAATTGCCCCACAGAACGATATGCACCCTTCCGTAGACGTAGGAAAACGGATGCATTTCAACTGGAGTTCAAATGCACGGCGGCCAATTTCACCTTTCCCCTGACGGATGGTGGTAAGCTGAACTCAAAATAAAGAGTCTCCTTGAGGTATCAGTGCCAAAAGCCACAAGGTTCGCAGAGCCAATCCGTTCGCTTTCCCGGATAACAGGGATGGTGACCATCGCACCAAAATCGCTGCCGACGAACATCATCTCTTTTTGCCGAGCGGAGGAAAATACAGGAACAACTGGCTGATCCGGTCGAATTCACCTAAAAACAACGTGCCGTTGATGCCGGCCGTCATCGCCTCGAAACGGTATCCGTTCCAGGGACGTTCCGAACGTGCCAGCAGACATCCCAGATCCCGGTTTTCCCCGGTGTCCGGCTCGTAAACGCAGAGGTGACAGCAATCGGAGGCCTCGCCGATCAGGGCGTAGATTTTTCCTCCCGTGACCGCCATGCCTGAAACCCTCGACTGGGCGGCGGGCTTCCCAAGACAATACACCCGTTCCTCCGCCGGGACGAACCGGAACAGGAGCCCGTCGACCGTGCCACCGTAGAGGTCTCCGGTGTCCGGTTCGAGCGTCCACGCGGTGACGCGGTTGTAAAGTTCGCATCCTTTCAGGGAGGGCGCGCGGCAGGAAAGTTTATGAAACCCCGGGTCCGAACTTCCGGTCTCTCCTGTGAAAAGCTGTCCGTAAAGCCCGGCTCCATATAGACGCCCGGTTTTGTCGACGATCAAACGGTTGGAATGGTTCCCATTGCAGTCCAGACGTCCCCATTTCTCCGCCTTGCCCGAAGCGAGTTCATAACGATAAATCCACCCCGATTTTCCGCCGGTGAGAAACGCGTTTTTGCCGTCGGGTGCAAGAACCAGTTCTTCCACAGGCTCCTCGATCGGACACGGCATCACTTCGAGCTCTCCGGAAGAATGACACGGATCGATGGTGCTGAAGAAAAGCTGATCCTCCGCGGGCAGGTCGAAGATTTCACGGACGCCCATGCCCTGAAATTTTTTCTCCCGCAGGAGGACTTCGCAGGGGCGGTACCGAAACAGAAAGGGTTGTTTCGTTGCCCCTCCTTTGCGGACTCCGGCTCCGATGACCGTTCCGTCCGGCTGTTCCGCCAGAGCGGCGATTCCGGCATTTTCGGCAATGATGCCGATGTCGGCAACAGCGTCGGCGTCCGGGGAAGGATTGTAGAAGAAGATGTGCGACACGGGGCCCGATGTGGCGCCGTAGATGTGTCCGTTGCTGTGGGACAGGAGAGCCGTGATGCCGCTTTCTCCGGGAGGGATCGCATTCGTGAACTCTTTCGCACCGAGCTGCCGGACTTCAAGATGTCCTTCGGTCACAAATGCGCTTTTCTCATAGTCGGCGCGAATATACAGAAACTGCTTGATCTGTTCTTCGTCGAGATCTTTGGCCTTCAATGGCGAGGAAGGCCATTTTCTATTTTCAAGATCGATCATTTCATCACCCCCACATTCTGCGTGTTTTATTATGGATCAGTTTGAACCCGAGATCGAAGCGGAACAACTTTGGCGGAGTGTTCCCGGTCTCCGCGAAATAGAGACAGCCGTCGGCACCGATGATGCCGCGCGAAACGTGGTCGCCCGGTTTTCCGTCCATAGCGATGGGTGCAAGCAGAGTCCGTTTCCGGTCCTCGGGCGTGAAACGCACAAGCCACGGATGGCTCCCTTTCTCCGAACGGATGTTCACGGTGAAATAGACGTCTCCGCCCGCGTCGCACACCAGCCCGCCCGCGTCGCTGTGGATAATGTGATTCCACTCGCGCTCTTCTTCGCCGAAAATCTTTCCGTAGTCTTCCAGATGGTTGTCCGCAAAATCATAACGGAAAAAACGTTCTCCGAAAGTCCACGTGACCCCGTAGACGCTGTCTCCTCCCGGCGCCGGGGTGACGTCATAAAGGGTATTGTGATACCCGTTCCGGAACATCGCGTGGGGAATCTGCACACCGGTTTCGGAAAGAGTGTTGCTGTCCGCATCGAACCGGAGGATCTTCCCGAAATCATCGGCCGTGTAGCCGTTCTCCGCCTTGTCCAGAAAAATACATTGCGGATTGACGTTTCCGATGCGCCCGATGTCTTCGGTCCGGCGGGTATTGAGGTCATACACGAAAAAGTGGTTTTTCGGATAGGAAATTCCGTAAATCTTCCGGCGTCCCGGAGCCAGCGCCATGCACCGGGCGCCTTCCTTGTTCAGGATGATTTTCGAGTAAAGGATTTCTCCGTCCGGGCGGAATGCCGCAAGTCCGGACCCCGAAAAGAATTTCCGCGGATGGTTCCAGCAGTTCCATGGACGCCACAGCCAATCGTTCAGCGGGGCGCCAGTGCAATGGGTCGCGGCGTAAAGGGTCCCGTCGTGATCCTGCAGAAGACTCTTGTGGACTTTCGAATGCGTCGCCTGTCCGTTGTTCTCCGGTATTCCGAGAGCGGACGCGATCTCGACAAGATATTCCATCTTTCGTCCGACCGGTTCATATCCTGCCACGAAAGCGCTCATTCCGCCGGTAATCTCCCCGCAGACGCCCGTATAGAGTTTGCCGTCACAGCCTTCCATGAACGCCCAGAGGGTGTCGTGTTCCGGCAGTTTGTCGAATACCACAGTCGTGATCTTCACAGCCTTTTCCATTTCGTTTTTCACAAGGTTCATAAATCATCCTTTATTTCATTCAGCTGAATGCAGAGGTCTTTTCAAGGTTTCCCTGCAAGCGTTCCGGTACCGGTCCTGAAAGAAGAAAATGAACAGACTTTCACAAATATCTTCGCTTCGTTTGAAGTTCAACGATCCGTCCATTTCCGGCCATACGACCAGGATCGCCATCGTGTATGCCGCATACATCACGACACATCCTGGAAAGGATGCATAATCACAACGCTCCAGTATAAAGATTATCTTTCATCCATTTTCTTTATCGGATGTATTTTGCCAGCGGCAAAAGCAGTATTTCCTCCTTTTTTCTGTTCAATCCTTCTCAAGGGTATAATATCGCTTTGCCGCGCCAACGAGTCCACATTCTTTCATGACGTTGATGTAAAAAGAGCTTACGCTCTGATTGGCCTGCAGGACATTGCAGTAGTGGTTGTGCTTCGCGATGGCGGCAATCCCGTACGACCATCCCGCCGGACGCCAATCCTGTGGAATGGACGTATAATACGCACTGGAAGAATTGGCATAGTTCGGCCAGGAGGAGGAACCGATACCGTCCCAGATGATGAAGGTATCCGGCGCGGCATCCGTATATTTTTTGCCGCTGAAGGCGGCGCTGTAATTGTAGTCGGTCATATAACTGCCCGGCGTATGAGGATCCACGGAACACATAAAGCCCGAAAGCATCATCGCCGTGCTGCCTGTGTGGGTCTTCAGGTCATATACCGCTCTGCTGCTGATATATTTGAAGTCTTTCAGACGACTGATCCATGTTCCGCCTGTTTCCGCCGGTGTCATATACCCCCTCCAGTCGTCGGCATAGCTTACCAACGCCAAACCAATGTTTTTCACCGTGCTTTTGCAGTGGATGTCCCTGGCCCTGTCCCGGGCTTTTCCCAGCGCGGGAAGCAGCATGGCGGACAGAATCGCGATGATCGCAATCACAACCAGGAGCTCTATTAACGTAAAATCATTGCAGATAAGTGGCTTACAAGTTCTTCTATTTTCCTTCCCGGAACAAAGCTGCAAGTTTGTTTTCATTTTTCAACGTCCTTCTTTCCTTGTTGGTTTGTTACGTGCCCGCTGGTGTGATTCCATTCATTCTCCACAATGTCCGGAATTCATTGTTCTTCTTCCACCTTGACATTCCGCATTTCAAGTGCGCCATTTTTGCTGCTGCAGAAAATACGCAATCCGGCACGGACCGTCCCGGGACGCCATTGATTTGTGTTCAGTCCTTTCGATACACCTGAAATAACCCCGCGGAACATCTGCCATTCCGGCGTGACCGGTTTTGTCCCATTCGCGGCGGTAAAAATGAACATCGGACCTGCGGCATGACAGCGCACCGGAGTCCCCGCCGCCCATTCTTCGGTCATCGGCTTCTGGAGTTCAACTTCGCAGATACCGTTTCCAAGCGCCTTGACGCCACCTTTCCGGATCCCGGGCGAACAACGAAAATTCGGCAGGTCGCTGAAATCCGGCTTGATGTCAAACGCCACGAAATAGGCCGGAGACGGGATTCTCCATCCGTCCGCACCAATGATTTTCAGCTTGGTATCACCCTGCTTAACCGCTTCCGCCAGCTTGCACGGCACATTCATGAAAACCGGATTGCAGGAAGCGGGCAGAATCGACTGCCCGTTCGAGGCAAATGGTTCGAATGCGAAATAAAAAGGCGCCGCCTTTTCCGCCCCCGTGACACGGAATTCTCCGGAGAGAACATATTTCTTCGTGGTATCAACCGGGAATGTCTGGGCGCTCAGAATGCCGAATGGCAGTTTTATCGAAAACACGCCATCGGATGTCGCCATCAGCGTGTTTCCGTTCCAATCCTTTTTGCTCAAGGTGCAAAGAAGCGGCTGTTCTAATGAACCCGCACTGATTTTCCCTCCTCCGGAGAGATTTTTTTCCTCAGAAATCTTCGCTTTTTCCGTTGCTGGATTAGCTTTTCTTCTCAGGCAAGCATCCGCCCAGCTTCCGAAATCCCCCGCAACCCCGTCGTCCGCATCGGACAGTTCGAGTATCAGTTCTCTGGCCCCATCGACGTTCACGCAGACAGGGACAGGATTGTTATTCATCGTCACTATGCCGGAGTCAAATTGCAATTTTCCGTCCACATAAGCCTTGAATACCGCACTTCCGGAAGGGACAGACCAGTTGCTGAGTCCGACGAAAGCTGTGAAATACTGCCATTTCTCCGCGGGATCGAGAAGGAACGTCAACTTCGAAGGGGCGTGGACACCAATACCATATTTGAACGAATTGTTTCGGAGTGCGATGGGCTTGTCCGTATAACATTCAATGTCATAGGCGATTTGGTAATGTTGCTGTTCGGCTTTGAACGGACGGTGTTTCGGATCGGAAAGATACCGGATGTCCGTGCATTCCTGAGCAGCCTTCGGTATGAACAACGCCGGCTGAGTTACAGTAAGACAGATTTTCTGCTTGTCCAGCGCCAGACGGTTCGGAAGCCGGAAAATCAACTGCGCCCAGCGGTCCGCACCTCCGGCACGAAGATTGAGTTCCACCGTATGCGCATTCAGGCGTTTGTCCTGCGAAGGAGCGAATTCGCGTTCATGCCAGCACATACCGTCGTTGCTGGTGCTCAGCCGCATGGAACCGTGAACGGAAAACCTGCGATCGAGTTCAAGTTCATATTCTTCCCGGATGCGACGTTCCCTCCGAACCATCTCGCTGTTCATCAAATGGGGAGAGAGAATTTCCCCGTAATTCTGTCCTTGCACAAACGGCTCAAGAGTAAAGAAAGCCCAGCGCAATCCGCCCACATGCACGGTCACGCCCTGCTGGAGTTCCTTTCCATCCAGTGCACTGGAGCCGGAAGCGTTTCCAAAACATCGGTTCAGCGCGAGTTCCCGAAAAACATATTTCTTTCCTGGCACGGCTTTCTGGAATTTCACATTCACAAAAACCTCTCCCCGCTGCCAGAAGTTCCCGAGTGCAAGAACCGTTTTCCCGTTATGATCGAATGCTTTTCCCTGAAGTTGACCCAAACTCCCCAGCCCGCTTTGGAAACATTCCGGTCTTCCTGTATTGTAACGGTCGGACGCCTGCTGAACCAACCCGGATGGCATTGGCGTCAGAGCTTCCCATTTCACTTCGGAATCAGGTGTTCCCTGACAGACCGTGTCCTCGTGGAGCGCAATCAAACGGTTGGTTTCACTCATGGACCTCCAGTATCGGGCATCGTATCCCTGCGGAAAACGGTAGAGAAGAGAACCATACCAGCCATTTACGAAATAGCTCAGCGTTTCAAAAGCGATTCCTTCGGGAGAAGCATAATAGTTGGTGGAAACACCGAACAACGCACCGATGGGAAACGCCAGTAATTTCTTCCCGGGATATTTTGAACGGAGCAAATCTCCCGAAAAATAGGAAGCCAGATAGACTCCGGAACGATAATTCCACGGAGAGGTATAGTGCTGGTAAATATAGGGTCCCCATGCCTCAATGTTTTCGAGGTCGTCTATATAATCCCTAGGGTTCGACTCCAGATAAATCGAATTCACCTCCGGCAGCATGGAAGCATAATTGATCAAGGGGAAAAACCGGATATCCCGCTTGTATTTCTTATTCATTTCATGGAAAACAGTGTTCAGGGTCTTCATGACCTGTCCATGCTGGTAGGAACGGAAATGTATCCACTGATCCTTGAACTCGGATTGAATTTTATCCGGCCATGCCGCAAGGACCTTTTCCCGCGGCAGCTTGGAAAACTTTATGAATTCCTCCCGGCAGCGGTCGCAGAAACAACCTTTCCCATTGAATGAATGTTCCGGTTCCCAGTTCGGCATTACATTATCAACCAGACTCGTCTGATAAAATGTCTCTTCGATGTATTTCTCCACCTTGTCACGGAAAAATTCACCGCGCTGGTAAACGGCAACAGGACAGATTGCTCTCGGCAAAACCTTTTTGCCGTTTTTTCCGATGAAACTGATTTCAGGAGGAATCGCCTGATCAAATCCGCAATTATATCCGTTATGCATGAACCAGTTCTCGGTAAATATATCCATTCCTGATTTTTTCATGTCACTCATCAGATAAGTCGCACGAGTCGGCCCTGAAAAAGAATTGAAACCAAGCATTGTATAGAACTTTGTGAACTCCACTGCTGCTTCCGGGGTATCAAACAAAACATCCAGATAGGCATTGATTCCGGTACGGAAGATTTTCGGAGGCGCAACCTTTTCAGGCACAGATGCGATTTTCAGATAGGTCGTATAAGAAACGGTCGCCGTATTCTCGTATTCAAGCCAATATTCCATCGGATAGGCATTGGAACCTGGTGGAAGGTCGGCGCGAAGAAGCATTGTCATGCTTCCGCCATGGGCATTGCTGCCTTTCCATACATACAATCCGGGAATCTGCTGTAGCTCGAACCGGTATGTCGTCTTTCCTTTTTCGGATTGCTTTCCGATCAGGTTCAGCATTTTGTTAACCCCGACAACCTGGATAGAATCCGGTAGTTTCACGATTACAAAAACATCCTTCGGAAAAGTTTTGCGCATGTTGCGTAAAATCAGGGTTGTCGGGGTCGATGTCCTGGAAAAAATCTCCGCGGTGTTATCCAGAAGGGCCATCAACGCGTGAACAGAAAGATACGGGGAAACATCCGCTCCCGCGACCGTGGCGGTTCTTCTGTCAACGGCTTCGTAGATTTTCCGATAAGGATATGATGCGAACTGTTCCGACTCCCCGCCCGGACTCAAATTCAACTCATCCGAGCAAAGAAGTCCGGAGGCAAACAGAGATAAAAAAAGAATGTTATATGCCTTCATGATTATAAGTTTTCCTGTTTTTTCAGGTTGTTTTTTTGAACGTCCTCCGCGAATCGGGGACGGTTCACGAGTTTCATCTCCTCTTTCTGACGTCATTCCGAAAAATAAACGGGATCAAAACGGATGAGAAAAATGGTTCACATGCTATCATTCATTCTGTATCATATTTCAGCCGTCCTGACGCGATTTCTCGCATTTTCTCGTTTTAGCCATGAAAATTCTGGTTCGTTCATTCCCATCCCTTTTCTTCTTGCTTTTTTCAGTTATAAGACATCGGTTATCAATAATTTCGTAACGGGACCAAACACGACCATCCGGTTTTCCAATTCCATCGACTCGCCAGATTCCCCGGGACACCCCCATGAAGCATGGTTCTTGGCTTGTTTGGCGGTCCGACAATCGAAGAACGGCTCCTTGTCAATCTTGATGACACCTCTTACAGCAACCCCGGACAGCATATTCAAGTAAGTTACCATAGGAAGTCAAACCATGTTTTCCTGATCATCCGTTTTTCGATCGGCAACGGCTTCATGCTGGAAATCACACAGAGCCCCGGAAGAAGCAGTATCGTAGCCGCAATGAAGTAGACCTTATAGGACTCGGGCGCCTGAAGCCGGTTGGTTGTCCGCTCTATAATGGCAAGCAGTCCGCCCGAGAGGAGCATCCCGGCAATGCCCGCTCCGGCTCCCGTGACGATTGCAATCAGAACGGAAGCCGCCACCCGCCGGTTTTCTGTGACGATCTGAAGAAAATAATGAATCATGGAATTGTTCATGGAAATATATGTCCCGCCGCAAAGGATGAAGGGAACCGAAAGATAAAGAAAGTTGTATTTCGCGGGTGCGAACATCCAGAGCAATCCGATGAGGAGCATGAACAGATAGGTCACGATCATAATGCGCCGCGGTCCCAGTTTTCTGGTTGCCTTAACAATTCCATGGGAAAGCAGAACCGATGCCGCCAACTGAACCAGTGCGAAGAGCAACGCATTGGTGTTGCTGATGCCGTAGCCACGTTTTACAGTCAGCATTGAAATCGGAATCAGCATGATGACGGCAAGATTGATCACAAATCCGCCGGCAAGCAGATGCCGGATTGAATTGTCGCGGCAAAGGACTTTCAATTCAGCCATGATCGGTTTTTTCGCAGAGTCGCGGATAGCGCCGGTTTCATCAATTCTCCTGACAAAACGTGAGGCGGTAAAGCCGAGCAGCGCGCCGACCACGACGATGCAGGTCAACGCCCATACGCTGTGTGTGTAGTGAAGCACAAGGCTGACCACGACCAGTGCGATACAACAAGTAGTGTAAAACAGTGCATGCGTCAGTGCGATGAATGCCGAGCAGTCACTCTTGTTTGTCATTTCCCCCAGCAGGGGCTGTACTCCGACATTGCCCGCAGCCCGGAATCCGTAAAAGAGAAACGCCCCGGCCAGCAAAGCAACTACAGCCAGCCTCTGACTGAAGTAAATTGAAATCGGGGTTGCCGCAGCCACCATGAGTCCGGAAATATTGCGCAGGACCCAGAAAGTGCCTTGACTTTGCGCCGCACCGATGTGCGCCGTAACGATTTTTCCCAGCGGCAGCAAAAGAAAACCGAAGTAGATCATTGCCCCAAGCGCCGAGACAATATAATCCTTGCAGTTGAGCTGAACCGCCAGCAAAATAATCACGACTTCCCCCAGACACATGTAAGACAGTCCGTTGATGAGTACGAAAATCTTATAATTAAGTTTGGACGCCGCCTGTCTTTCCGGCGGCACCGGCCCGTTCATGATCATGTCTCAACTCCAGAATATTGTACCGAATACTTTTCCATCTTCAAACTTCACTTGCTTGAATGATACACCACCATGCGGAAGTCCAGCGGAGTCGGCACCTTGACCTCATCTGGATCCAGTATGCGTCCCTGCCGTCTGGCGCGTTCCAGTTGAATGCCGATATAAATCTCCGACAGGGAACCTTCTCCTTCTCTGAGTTGCGGGACATTCAGACCGCCGTCTTGCATGAGCAAGGCTTCTGCTTCATCCAGCTTGCCTTCATGTAGATATATGTTGGCGGAAAGCATCCTGAACAGCGGCAGGATTTTCAAATGTTCGGGGAGAGCATCAAAGCATTCCCGTGCGTTTTTCCAGTCTTCGGCCTTGATGAACATACGGAGACATTCCTTGGCGATTGTCAGGTCGGAAGATTCTCTGAGGCAATTCCGAAGCATTTCCGCGCCGAGTGCAATTTCTCCGCGTGCGATGAGGCTGTGTCCAAGGGCATACATTGCGCAAACGCTTTTGCGAAGTCTGAGCGATTGCAGAAAATGTTTTTCGGCATTGGGGTAATCGTGACGCATATATTCATTGATGCCCAATTGAAGCAGGCTGTGGGCATTGACGGGCGCTTTTTTGAGCAACTCGAAGAATTCGTCCTGAACCTGATAGGATGGCGGCGGATTTTTCAAGTCGAGATCGGGCAGTTGTCCTGTTGCAATAAGTTCGTGCCAGATCGCGGCTTCGGTATCTGTCGAATGAAAATCAAGCTGTGGAGCGAAGTCTTCACCGCAACGCTTCTTTTCGACTTCTCCCCACCCCGAGGCGCGGAAAAAAACCTCACGTGCGGGCTGCAGTGCGAAAGCGTCTTTTGTTTCGGCGAGCAGCGTGTCAAGTTTTTTTCCGGGCAATGTCTGTTCCAAGGCGGCGGAGACGCTGTCAATAGCGCCATTCCATTCGCCATGAGCACTTTTCGGGTTGACTTGCAGTGGGCCGTAGGCTTCCAGCCATTCCCATGCAGTTTTCGGAGGCATAGGCAGGCATTCAAGTTGTGTCCTGGCCAATCCGGCCTGTATTTCCGCTTCGTTAAGTCCTTCCGGAGAGGTCAGTTGTCTTTGCCAATTCTGACCGCCGATACCGCGTCCCCAGACAAAAAGTTTTCGTCCTTGAAGCCTGCTGGTGGAGCACTGGCAGACCGCGTATCCGTCTCCGTAAACGGCGGCTTCGAAGCGTCGGACTCCAGGCCGCAAGTCAAAGAAATTGTCTTTGGAATACGGGTAATTTTTGGGATAAGAGCAGTCATAGCCGTCCGGATAAAGCAAATCGACATGACTGATGGCGTGTTTCCCCGGAATATATACCTGTGCAAAGGAGCGATCCGCTGGAGCGATGATGCGTAAGTCATCCGTTTCATGGATACCGATATTCGTCCACCAGTACATCGGGATGGTATAAGAGTGGTGGTTGTAGATTCTCATGCGGCCGAAAAGGAAAGGCGAATCGTCCGGGAGAAAGAATTCCATTTGGTAAGCGACCCCGTTTTCACGGCTGAATTCATACATTCGGAGAACGGGGGTTCCATGGAAATCCCGAGCACGCGCGGCAAAAAGCGGTCGGCAGGTGTTGGCATGATGCCCACGGGTGCCAATATTCCATTCGATTCCTCCAGAGAACCACTGGTTGCAGATTGCCAGATTTCCGGGCTTTAAAACTGGATTGCAATTGATCAGGTTCCGTTTGGCCTTTTTATCATACAATGCCCACATGCGTCCGCCGAGTCCGGGAAGAAAAACGGCCCGAAGGAAGTCATTTTCCATCACAAGAGTGTGACATGATCTTTCCTGCAGTTTTCCGGTATAACGGTCTTGCCATTTATGCGGGAGTGGGTTGGTCCGCCGTCCATACCAGATAAACAGCCCCGCTTCTTCACCAACTTCGATATCGTATTTCACATCCATGGAATTAAACATTGCGGGGAACGGTGCTTCCCCGGTCAAATCATCCGATTGCAGAGTCAAAGACTCAACACGCAATTCACTCATAATACTACTCCGTCTTGCTAAAATGTAATTATTTCCAGTTATTGAAATCGGTAAAGGGATTATAGTACTTCCCCCGATCGGCAATCGTAACGATTTTCAGCATCTGCATCGTGGCTTTGGCGATGTCTTCAGGAGCACGGGTTTCTCCTTTTGCGAAGGCTTCGGCAATACAGGGAATCCATTTCTGCCCGGCGTCGCTTTCCGCCTGCATGGTAGTCATCTCGGTTCTTACCAGTCCGGGACCGGAACTGACCGCGATAACATTGCTGTGAAGTATCTCGAGTTCCTGAGCGAGAGTCGTTGTCATTTGTATCACTCCCGCCTTCCCGGCGGCATAAGCGCTGCCGCCCGCAGGACGGCCGCCGCCCATGCTGATGATGACGCCGGAATCCCTTTTGAGCATCGAGGGAAGTACGGCGTGTATCATCAGGAAGGTTCCTCGGATGTTTACCGTGACATCCTGCCACCAAAGTTCCGGGTCGGCTTCGTGAAAAGGACTGATGCAGCGAAAACTTCCGGCGTTGTTGAAAAGAACGTCAATCGGACCGAAGGTATCAGCGGCGGTCTGTACCAGCCGGGCAACCTGAGCCGTGTCGGTGATGTCGGTCTGCAGAGCCAGGGCCTGTCCTCCGGCTTTTTTGATGATTTCCACTGTTTCGGCAATCGGCTGGAGCCGACGGGCGCAAACCACAACGTTTGCACCTTGATTGGCAAATTCTATAGCCAATGCACGTCCGATTCCCTGTCCACCGCCAGTGACTAAAACACATTTGTCTTTGATTTCCATGAAAAATCTCTCCTGAAGTTTAAATTTGCAATTGGTGAAATACCCCGATTCCAACATCCTTTTGGCATATTCAAATCATGTGTCATTTCTTCTTTAAAAAACCGAGGTTGGTTTCGGTAAGACTAATGAAGATTCGAGAAACACGATGGCGTTTGGTTTTATCATAATTCATCTGCAAATTCTCATAGAGTTTCTTTCATTCTATATGATTCCGACAAGATCAGCCATCAGTACCCCGCTTGAAGTTTTTCCAGTTGATATCAAGCTGTCGCTGTGATATATTATATTACAAAAACAATGTTTGCGCAAGATCAAAAAGGTAATATCAGGTTTAAAAATGTCACATATGCCTGTTGAACCGCCGGAAAGTTTCCGGTTCGCTTGGACGAAATATTCCGATGCTGAAATCCGGAACTTCGAACTGTGTCTCCGCAGCTACGCGGTGACCGACTACCACCGGGAACGCAGCCATTATTTATCCCCTGGGGTGGTATTTCACGTGGTCTTATCCGGACGCGGCATGGTGGAGTCCGGCCGACGAAAATTCGAGTGCGGACCGGGGACTATGTTCGTCTTTTGGCCGGAAGACGAGGCGGAATACTATGAACTTCCAAGTGCCGAAACCTGGAGCTACGTCTGGTTCTGGTTGGCGGGCAGCGAAGCACAACGTGTCGCTATGATGGCCGGACTGTCGCCGCGCCAGATGGTCTACGACCTGTCAGAATGTCTGGAATTCAGGCGGCGGGTTTTGGAAGTCAGGCAGGTTTTCGAGAGCCGGAATTTCTCTCATCTCTATCCGGTCGCCGCCGCATGGAATCTGATGGACGCCTTGGCACACGAACTGGTCGGCTGTTCAGAGCCGGTAACGCTCCGCCACCGGGCCGACGAAGTCCGGATCATGATCGAAAATCTGCCTGCGACGGAAACCGGTGTCAACCAGCTGGCAAAACATTTTGGCGTATCCCGTGCGACGATCAACCGCTGGTTCCGTTCTTCCTTTGGGGCCTCACCAAAGGAACACATCGACCGGATGCGCTTCGAAAAAGCGACGGCATTACTGGAAAAATCCGACCTGAGTGTCAAAGAGATCGCTCTTTCCTGCGGCTTCAACAGCGCCGGATATTTTTCCACCGCCTTTCGGAAACACTTCGGTTTTCCACCGAAGCGCCGCGGGAACCACGAACAGAAAAACAATTGAAGAATCAACGAAAACTGATGTTCCAGAAAATTGCCCAGTATCCTGTCAACATAGATTTTGTAAAAAAAGCTGTATGCTGTCACGAACAAACAGGTTGAATCCATGCAGGAACTTGATGTATGCAACCAGTAGATAGTGGTTGACTTCTACATAATAGAGGGAACCAGATTGAACTGTTTTTCTTGCGAATAAAGCGATTCATGAGAGTTTTCACACGTTACGACAAACTTGATGCCATTCTCTCTGGATTTATCTTGTTTGTCATGATTGTTGATTCAATCGTGCGGGCTCTAATTTACGACCCGATTTACACCAATGAAAACTGTCCATTTTTCGTGGTCAACCGCACATCATTCGCGCATTGAAGACAGACAATAAATTATCATCTGTAAAAATCAGATGTTAGGGCCGTCATAAACATTTTCTCCAGAGAGATTCTTTCTTATGCAATCTCCGACTCAAAACGCTGTGAAGCGGGAATTATCCCCGATCATCAAGTATCAGATTGTCGAAACGGATATTGCGGCAATGATGGGCAATCGGCATTTTATCACATACGGCATTTATCAATACCACATCTTCGATTATAGTTTCACCGCATCCATCAAAACGACACGGACCGCCCCCTTTCAGCCGGATATTCGTAAATGTGATACCGCCCAGTTTCCGCAGCACGATCCCTGGAGAAACGTTGATCTGTATCGGATGACCAGAAACATCGATGGAAATGTTCTCGAATAACAAGGAATCCATCCAGACGCCCTGCATCCCCGGCCTCATATATGACGTTGGATTATTGATATTGATTCCATTGTTTCCCCGCATGGTAACGTTGGATATCGTACAGTTGCGGATGATGCCATCACAGGGACACCCGACCCGGACGCATTGACAGGCGCTCTCCAATATACAATTCGTAATTGCGACATCTTCGAGAATGTATTCACGTTCATGATTGGGTTCTTTTCGTATTGCACGCAAAATAATGGAATCATCACCCGTTTGAATGTAACAGTCTGAAATCATGACTCTGCGACAGGAATCCAAGTGAATCCCGTCATTGTTGATCATACGGCGGTCACCGGAAATTCGAATATTCCGTATGAACATCTCCTCACATTCCACCAACCAGAAAGACCACCCGGGAGAATCGACAAAGGAAACTCCTTCCAAACGGACATTTTTACAGCCGACGAAAATCAACATGCGCGGCCGGTGAAACGGCGGTTTTTTAAAAAAGCCATGTTCCATTTCGGAAAAAAATCTCGGGCCGCATCCATTAATTTCGCCCGTTCCCGTGATCGAGATATTTTCCGCATGATCGGCTCCGATGAAACAGAGACGGGAAAACTTGTTTATCGGATGGTCTCCAGCCAGAAGCTGATCCGGTAGAAAATCCGTATAGTCGCCGTGATTCGCGCTCGACGATTTTTGAACCGGGTTCCAAGTGCAGTTCGACATTGCTTTTGAGGAAAAGCGAACCGTGCTGCGGATAAACTCCAGGCGGTACAACCACACGACCGCCTCCATTTACATTGGCCGCATCGATCATTGCTTGAATGTCATTGTCTTTTACGATAAAATCCATATTCAGCTCCATTTCGTGATTGGTTGTCAAGGCCGATTCCATTTGTGAAACATTATACATGACCGGAAATCTCTCTCCGATTTTCCAGGAATATCTTATTTTCTGAATTGTAACAGCTTCAAAAAAATCAGATCCGAGGGGTTTGCATCACCGCACCCAAGCCGTCCGGGCAAAGAATGAAGCTCGTGCAAAGCCGCTCCGTCAACGCTCAGATTGAAACGGTAAGGAACCTCGTCCGATATCCGGAACGAACGGAAGAAATCCAGATCGAAAAGAAGTTCCGCTTTGTTCCCGTGCCCGCGACGAGACAACCCGCGCAGAAAATCACACTCGTGATTCCAGGATTCCGGCGTCAAGTAGACGGTAACGATTTTATTCAGTCGTCCGGGTTCGAAGTCGAGACGGATTTTATCCGTAAGGTTCCTGAAGGCAAAAATCAGGAATTTTCGCGTGTGATAAATCCGATATTCGCACGTCCCCAGCTTCTGCCACTTTGCTCTGGCTTTCGGCGGGACAGCAATTCCTTCGGTGTCTTTGCCTGTGTAATGACGGATTTCCGGCAGAGTCCAATCAAATCTTGCGAGGTCGTCGTTGCGAACGCTTCTCAAAAGCTCGACTCGCGCCCGCAACTTGGCGGGAAAGAAAAGTTTGCTTTCCGCTTCGGCATGATAGCCGAGACGTGGGTCATGCAAACACAGTTCCGTCATCCGGATGGTCGCCGCGATTTCCGCATCCAGCAAAGCCCCGATTTCAGCTTTGTGGTCCTTGGACAGAAAAATCATTTCTTCCCGCAGGCGGTAGAATTCAAACCAGCGCCGCGTCCCTGAAATCTGTATTCCGATGGCTTCCGCGAGTTCACGTTCACGGATCTGTTCCGGCGAGTCCGTTCGGGAGGGAAAAACAGCCAGTCCCTGTTGCCAGAGGAGGTCCATCCGAGACAGGAGTTCACGGATTTCGTCGGGAGTGAAGTCGTAGCCGAAACATTCGCCGATCCGGTCACCGGAATTTTTCGGAAACGCCAGAGTATAACTCGGAGCCAGTGGCAAATCTACGGGAAACAAATGCCATGGGAACACGACCTCGTGATGCAGCGGACCAAGCCATTTAAAATTCAAGGTTTCGGGGAAATTGCGATAGGCTTTTCCGAAAAGAAGATAGCCTGCCGCCACTCGCGAGGCGAATTCCCCCCAAATAGGACGCGCAAGCTCTTCCAGAAAAGTGTTTTTCGATTCCGTGAACGGCGTGAACGACAGTCTTCCCGCCGCCCGGTTCATGAGGCCCGGAAATGCGCCGAAATACCAGCATTGCATCACGCTGGCGCATTGCGTTTTCCTCAGTTTATCATAACGGTCGTAAAGGATGTCGGGAACAGGAAGATAAGGGACGGTTGCATCTTCATGAGAACAGCCCGTCTGCATTTTCGCCCCGATCTTCGGAACGGCAGAGGCGAGTTTCAGCCAGTATGACGAAGGGCCGGGCCAGGAAAGCGAATAATCCTGAACAATATGTTTTTTCCCAAGCTGACGGTTTTCACCGCCCGTTTCGCAATTGAAGAGCAAGGTTGCGTCTGCAGGCCATTTTTGCGCGATTTTCAGCAGGATGTCGTTTTCGGGTTCTCCCGGCATGTGAAAAGCGGCATAGAACCAGCCGAGGAACTCTGCGTCGGGCTGATATTTTTTCATGGTGCGCGACATGGTTTCGGCGATTTCCGAAAAGAGTTCCGGCGCCTCTCTTTTTGAACAGCGGGGACAATTGCATGTCCGCGAGTGCGGATAAAGTTTCCAAAGCGCGCACGGGCGACTGCTTTCCTGACACATGATGTTGATGATTCCGCCGAGTCCTCCGACGTGCGAAAAAATGTATTCAATTCCTTCTTCCAGACAGGCACGTCCTTCCTGCGAGGAAGTGCAGAAACTGACAGTTTCCGGATCGCGATGTCCGCCCAGTTCGGGATGACGCCGGAGATCATCCGGAGAGTAATTTTTCCAATGGCTGGAGAACGCACGCGGTTCCGCCATGAAGAGATAAACTTTGATTCCGTATCGGGCGCATCGTTCGACGACTTTGCTTAACTTTTCCAGTTTTCGCGGAGCTCCCATGCCACGATCCGGGAAAAAGGAGTTCGGCATGTCGGAAAGATAGACCGTGATCCAGACGCCGTTCATCCGCTCGTGCGCCAGACGATCGAGATAGGCTTCCGGATAATAATCCACATCGTCTTCAAGTTCGTCAAGCCGCAGGGGGGGGCGGGAGTTCGGCGAGAAACAACTGCGGGTGATTCTCCGGAGAATATACGGTTTCTGCCGCACCCTTCCATACCGTTTTGCCGCAAGGCGTTCTTCGAGTTCGAAAACCGCATAACGCGCGCCATTTTGTCCGGCGGCGGAAATGCGGATGGAACCGGGCTGCAGATCCAGCTCGAATTCCTCATCGGCGAATTCGGGGACGAACCGGAATCCCAACGGAATTCCGCCCGGGCCAACCGGAAAATGCCGTTTCAAAGAAGCAAGGGCGGTTTCCGGAAACAGAGACAAATCCGATACGGTCAGCCGGGGCCCGGCCTGCAAAATTTCCGGAAAGTGCCGTAATTCATCGATGAAATTCAGCTCTTCCCGTTCCGGATACGGGATCTCGTCATAGGCAAGCAACTGTTCGGGAGTCATGTTCAAGGGATCTCCATGGATTTGACATTAATGGCGGACTTCCACCTCACAGCCCTTTTTCCGGCAGCATGAAATCCCAGATCGGCAGATCGAGTTTTTCTCCTGCCTGAAGCGCATTATGACGGAAGAATGTTTCCCAGTTTCCTGGCACCAGCCCCATACGCGAATCGCCAAACGGCTGTGCTCCAAAGACGACAACTTCACCTTTCCCGAGTTTTCGTGTGTATCCGGCCGGTTTGCCGTCCGGATAGACCGCGAAGACTTCTCCATCCGCAGGAACGGTCAGATTGCAGGCGCGGACTCCGGAAAAATTCGGAAGATTGCGTTCCGGGGCAAGCCCGAGTTCGCATCCGACGCTCAGTCCGAAAATAGGACGTGTCAGTCTGATTTTGTCAGCCTCGCGCTTTTTGCCGGGCATGCTTCCCATCAATTGTTCGCGTTCTTTCGCAAGCGGGACGCCGTCGAGGTTCCACATGAATAGGTCCGGATCGAAAATGACAGCGCGTCCCCCGTTTTTCACATAGTCGATGATCTTCGATGCGGTTGAGGCGTCTGTATAGGTCAGCCTCGGCAGATAAAGAAGCTTATAATTTTCGAGCTTGTCATACCCCCGTTCAAGGGAGGTATTCGCAATGAAACGAAAGTTGCTTTTGAGTTTTTCGCCGAGGATCGCATAAATGCTGTAATGCGCGTGTCCCAGATTGTCATCCAATCCCCACATCGTCGGATAGGAGAAGAATATCGCGGTACTGGTTTTTTCCGGCAGAACAAGTTCGCGGGTTTTTCCCATAATTTTTGCGAGCCGGAGCATTTCCCTGTAGGTTTCTGGAATTTGTGTATCCGCAGGTCCCTCCCCCCAGAAGAAGACCCGGACGGCGCCGTTCTTCAGCGCCTGGGAGGTCCATTCCCGGAGCATGGCAGGAGTGGGGGTCACCCCGCCATAAACAAAGCATTGAATCAGTCCCAGAATCGGTGTCCCGTGCGCAAGATCCCGATTAAACTTGACCGTATATCCGATATGGTAAACCGCACGTGCCATGCCGCCGTTGTTGCGTGCGGATCCCGGATAGGCATCGATGCCGAGCCACGAACCTATTTCTCCGCCGGTGGCGGCATCGATGGGCGACATGTAGCCGCAGTTATTCAGGTTTGCTCCAATGTAATTCACTCCTGGAGCGAGGCGTTTGACCGCTTCATATTGTTCGAGATAGGATTTCCGGAAGCAGTCATTCCAATAACGCATGAAGGCAATCCGTTCAAAAGGCCGTTCGGGAGTTATCGGACCGTTGACGTCATATAACCCGTATTTGCCGTAACCGTAATTTTTGCGGATAATTCCGGAAATCTTTTCGAGCTCCGCCTTGTATTCAGGATACGCCGACATGCTGTAAATTCCGAGTTCGTTTTCTGGTTCATCCTTGCCATAGATCAGCTCGACGTGCGAAAGAAGTTCCTTGTCCGCAAGAAAATGCTCCAGAAACTCGACGGCTCCCCGTGTGTATTCGGGGGTTGTCGGATCCATGTAAAGAACTGATCCAAAGCGTTTCGCATCGCGTATCCGGTCGGAGTTGTGCACCCAGATCATTGCCCGGGTATTGTTCTCTTTCAGGAGTTTTATGAGATACTCTCGCCCCTGTTGCGGGAACCACGGAAGCATGTAGGCAGTGACTCCAGAATCTCCATATTCCTTCATCCGTTTCTCAAGCGTTTCCGGAGGATTTCCCGCTCCATGGTAAAAGCTTTTCAGGAAGGCGCCTGACTTCTTCTGGAGCTCCACACATTTCGGAGTATCGCGCACCGGAGTGAAGCTGAATTCCGCGACAGGTTCCGTGAAACGCAGCGCTTTTGCGCTGTCTGTATCAAATTTGAGCGTGGCAAAGAAGTTTGCGTTGGAAAAAGAATCCCCCGAACGGTTCCACTGTGAAAATTCTGGCGTTCCGATGTGCCGTTCACGTCCAAAGTTGAACTTCCATATCTGCCCGGCCGCCGGCGACATATTGAAGTTGCTGAACGGAATGATGTATTCGGTCGTCCATGAATCCTCCGCCGTTGTTCCTTTGGCTTCCCATTTTCCATTCCAGCTGCTGTCGAAACGCCAGGGATCGCCGGCCGCCTTTCGATAGAGCCGTCCGTCGAGTCTGCCGCCATTGGCATTGGCGAGAAACTGCAAGACCATTCCGTTCGGGGCCGCGATAAAAAGATCGTTGCACTCCCCTTTCCAGATACCCTGTGTTTCGGGCGTGTCACCGACGAATTTTGTGCGTGCCATCTCCGGTTCTTCATTTTTGAAACGGACGTAAAAGTTCCGGTCGTCGTACGTCATTTGCACGGAAGTTTCCGCCTGGGCCGGGGAACCGGACTGCTGGACATTATAAAAGTGCGTCATCGGCGGAATGTTCTTCCAGTCGGGCTTTTCCGCATTTGTTTTTGGAATATCCGCCCCTTCGCCGATCTCTTCCACTTTCACATCATCGAGATGAAGAGTGCCTCCCGTTGCGAACTGGTTCAAAACGAGCTGGACGACCATCGGGCTCTCGTTGCGGGGCATCCTGAAATCGCAAGTGAATTTATGCCATGCCGCATCTACGGGAATCGGCGGTTCGAAATTTCCCACAAGCCCGATGCTTTTTCCCGCAGCCTTGGCATCCAGCGAAAGTTTGAAAAGCTTCGTGCCGGTGAGCCCGGCAGCCCGGTAATAAAAAGTCAGCCGGTAATACCGCAGGCTTTGGAGATTCCAGAGCCAGACATAAGCGTAGGCCGATCTGATTTTTGCGGCATCCTCCAGGGCAAGGCGGAACGATTGTCCGCCGGATCGGCGGATCGAGGCGTCCATTCCGGAGGTGAGCGCTTTTGTGTTCCAGAGCATTTTACCCTCGAAGCCGTCGTTAAAGATGGGTCCGCCCGCGAGAAGGGCCGTGGTGAAAAACAGCGATAAAACGATCAATACATTTCTCATGATGTGCGTCCTTGTTGCCTGTTGCCTTGTTGCCCGGATGTTTGGAATCATTTGCCTGGAACCGGATCGTCCCCGGCCTCGTCGATCCAGCTCCGAATGATCTGTTCAGACTCTATTCCCAGTCCCAGCACGGTGTTGGAACAAATGATCACTCCCTCGATGATCCCCTCTCCGAGCAATTTGCGGAAGGCTGCGCACTGAACGTTCATTTCTCCTTTCGTGAGTGGGCATTTCCCGTGATAATTCCAGAGATAACACCCGGCCATGACTTTTTGTCCTGGCGAAAGCATGGAGCGAAGACGCCGAAGACGTCCTTCGACCAGAGAATTTTCAAAACCGTTCCATGTCCAAAAAGAGATGACATCGAAGTAATCTTTGTTGGCGGCAAAGTCGCGCCAGTCAAGATCGTAGGAAACCATCCAGAGCGTCAATCCGGCGGCAAGAAGTCTTTCTCGGATCTGCAGCATTCTTTCATGCGCAATCCGAGGACCGGAAGCAAGGAAAAAATCATCAAGAATGCACCCCTTGACATTCGGGTAGTTTGCCGCCTGACGGAGAACTTCCGAGACATCGTCGCTGCCGTCGTTGTTTCGGAACGAACTGGCATCCCCGAGCCCGGACCAGACGACCTGCTTCAGGTCTTTCATCAACTCGCTTTCCGCATCGAACGGCGGTTCGGGTTTGTTATGCATGACTACGCGGCAGCAGTTTTGAATGCCGAGCATTTTCGCGCCTTCACCCGGGGTGACCGTGTTCCCGAGCGGGATGTTGTAGGAGGCGCCTCCGTGACTTCCCGGTTCCTGTCCCCATATCCAGAGACAATCTCTGAGTTTCTTCATGTGTTCAATCCTTTTTTTGATGGACAAAATGTTATGACATAACTGTGCCATTTTTAAGTGAAACTTCGATTCGCACGGGATGGAAATCACCACGGCTTGGCGCCCGGCATATAGGCGCGATATTCCACCGGAACCATGAAGCCGTTTCCACCATACCATGCGATGTTTGGCGTCAGAAACACCGAAGTCACGCTACCGCTGATGCTCGCGACATTGTTTGTCTTTGAATGACGTGTTCCGGGACTGATGGTGTTCGAACCGTCCCGGCCGTAATAGCAGTTTGTAACGGCGGTATTGTTGTCGGAGAAAAGCCAGGCTTTCTCGCGGTTCCTCAACTGGGATATTTCGCTGAGTTTGTGTCCGGAAACATAACTGTCTATCAGAAAATGATATGGAACTGAGTTATTCATTGCATACCCTTCCGTGGAATCGGCTTCCGCACAGCGGTAGATCGGAATCCGCGCGCGCTGTCCGGATCCGTCGACCGCAAACCAGTTGGCATTGTTTTTCGCCCAAGCATATTTCAGTTTGTTGATGTCAACGCCGACATATTGCAGAAGACGGTCGCTCCATGTGTTGTCAACCGTGGCGGAACCGAGCTCCGCATACAATACAATATAGTCTGCGTTATCATTGGTGTAGGAGGCCGCCCCCATCGCAATTTGCCGGAGATTTGAGGCGCAATTGACTTTCCGTGCACTCTTTTGCGCCTTGTTCAACGCAGGGAGAAGCAGAGCAGCTAGAATCGCGATGATCGCAATCACAATCAGCAACTCTATCAACGTAAAAAATACCGATGGATTGGATTGTCCGGTCACCATGGACTGACGGGGCCGACTTGATGGATTTTCTATCATTTTTTCCTCCTCTATGAATATTCTCTTTCTCATCCTATATAAAGCCTGATACTTATTCCTGCCTCTCAAATTGATGCGCCCGGTTGGCATTTTTACGATGCGCCACCTGTCACTCATTGTTTCAGTCTTTTAGTTTTCCTGCTTTTCAAAATAAACCGGCACAAGGATTTGCTTGAACCGGACAGGAATTCCATTTTCATACTCATCGAACAACTGCAACAGTCCGGCTTTGAGCAAATCGAAATAACTGTAACGCAGCATAGCGATGTCCGGCAACATATCTTGCAGCGACGCAACAAGCTTTCCCGGAAAAATCCTCCTCAGGAACAGCGCCTCAACAGCTTGTATATGAGCATATATCGCCTCCGGGATTTCAGGGAGAGAATGATAGTATTCCATCACTTTTTCAGCGAAAATCCGGTGGTATTCCTCCCCGTGGCGGGTAAACATTTCCGTTGCATTGCAGGGGGCGCAAAAATAATCCGGCTTGATTCCATTTCTTTTACAAAACTCCGTGTAAAAGAATTCCATACGCTCCCGAAAATGATATTGTGGATTGTCGAACATAACGATTCCAATCCGCCGAAAATCTGCCTGTCTAAAACTTCTGAATACAGCTTCAATCCCTGTATTCCAGTCGAAATCCACGCTAGATACTTCCGGTATTCCGAAACAGGCGTTGAGCGAAATCACCGGTTTTTTCATTGCCCGGATTACCGACAGAAGATTTTGTGTAAGTCCGAACCCGGCAAACGCATCCGCAGGGAAATCCGCCAGACGCCATGGGTGAGATGAAAACATTTGTCCTCCCCCGTCCAAAATGATCACGCGGAAATGATACGGCGCGGCAAATTCGTTTAGAAGATCAAGTAGCCTGTCGTGCCCTCGGCTGAAAGAAACATTGCCGAGAATGCAAACGGTATGATCGCACTTATCAGAATCGGGACGTCCGTGTACGAAAGAACCGCTCGACGGAGAAATTTCAAGCAGCCCTCTCTTTTCAAGAATCTTGAGAGCCTTGACCACAGTCGCTGGATTTGCCCCAAACTGTTTCCCAAGTTGCACAACCCCCGGCAATTTTCCGGAAATACGCTCGGAAACAATCCATTGGTGCAGTTTTTCACTCAACTCCCGGTAGACCGGAATAAACATTATGGATTACTCCTTCTCATGAATTGTTGTGCTTTTCAGCAAAACTCTGCAATTGCTCCATTTTTTCGAATTTCTTCTCCTCTGTGTATATTATAGAAACCGTATTACATGCATGTCAAGTCAAAAAAAATAAAATAATGAATTTTTATCAAGAAAAAAATTCTCAGGAATATTCAGGGGCGCTGTATCCTTTCACCCAGAAAGAGTTTCTCGGCATAGCCTAGGCAAACACAAAAGTCGGGTAGCGTTGCTCGCGTTGTGGGATGACAAGACGATCGTGGAGATCGCCGGAGAATTCCAATTATATTTGAATCGGGTAATATTGAGGAAGAGACGTATGGAGCAATTCAGACGAAGGGTAAACGCAATGCAGAAAACAATGGTTTTGTTTTCTATTCAACGTCAACACATTTCCAGACCATCACAACTGTTTTCCTCTGGAAAAGGACACGGCGATTGAACTCAATAATGGCGGGAATAACCGATTCCGAGAAAATTTTGTATTCCAAAATGCGTGACCATTTTGGCATGAACGAATGGATTTTATTGAATTTCACACAAGTTCTTTTCCTTCAACGACTCCTGACTCCGAGAATCCTCGTGTCACCGACACGGGGAAAACAGAGAATTTTCCGGAAAAGAACCGAAATAGGCCTTAGAATCCAGAAAACAGAGAATTCTCTGGTGGATGGTATTCGCGCGGAAAATGCTGGAATTCAGGCACAAATAACATTAAAACGAAAAAGCCAAACGGCGTGTCCAATCGGGAGGAAGGGGAAAAAATGGTGGACCATTTACGTAATTCCAGAGAATGGATTTTCCTCCGCAAGTCATTTATCATAAAAAAGCTACAACATTGGCACAAAAAAATAATTTTATGAGATACAGCTTATAACAAAGCCATTCTCCAAGACACACGAATTGTCCCCCTTCCCTCAAGAGACTTGGCTCTGTGATAATGGGATCGCCTTCCAACCACTCGATTTTTACCGGCGAAAGAGGCACTCCGTTCACCTGTAGAATCCCGGACTCCACTTCGAGCCCGACTTCCTCTCCGGACCGCCTTCTGCAATGCCTCGAAATGCACAATCAGACGAAATGCTCCCTCCACCTCACAGTTAACCGTGAATTCCATCGTCTCTGCCAGACCGCACGTATGAAATGCAGGATTCCGTTTTCCAGCACGATCAGCACGGATTTATACTCATCTACAGGACTCATCCGGCTGACCAACTTCCCCAGAGCGACCATCGCTCCGGCCAACATGTTCTTACTCACTTCAATCTTCATACAACACCTCCATGTTCAGGTTCAAAGGTCAGAATGCGGGACAGCGATCTGACTTTCGAGAATCGCTTTTGTTGCTGTGCCTTTACAATTCGAGCTTGCAGCTGCCTGACTTGTCGTGTCATCCTTTGCCAATCAAGTTGGTTCCAGACGGGTACGTTGTCGATGCGCATGTCCCTTGCGGGAACATTCCTGATTTCGCATTTCGACCTTCTCATCCGGCTTCACAGCTTTCATTGTAATTTGAGACCAGTCCGAAGTCTGCACGCTTTCGCGTCGCATCACTCGATGCTATCGTCGCCATTACAGCGGCGCCTTCGCTTTTTCGGACATCTTCTACCCGCATCCCCGTGGACTTCCCTTGCGGGACGCTTTCCTGTTTCCAGGGGGAATTCGGGCTTGCCTCGTTCCGCTTGGACAATCTTTCTTGAATGGTTTAGGCTCCGCCTATTCACCGGGACATTTCTCTCCGTGTATGCAGCACCTTGAAGACTCCATACGATGTCCTTACCTTTTGGTTCAAGCCTGTCAGCACATTTGGCTTGTCATCATTTACGGTGTTTACCAGCGGTTTACTTCTGTTGGCCCTTCCATTCGAACCTTGCTCCCGACTCCCTCGTGCTGGGAGTTCCGGCTTTCCCTCACGAGTCAGCCTTTAACGGGCTCCGTTGTCCCCGAAACTTCACACCACAGGATTGCTCCCGTCGCGTGTCCGGGTAGGCTTCTGCCGACGGAACGGCAGGTCATGACTCGCGTCATGACATTTATCCAAGCGACTTTTCGTGTCGCACTCAGAAATATGATATATATTTGTGGCGGGATGAACTACATTTCAATTCAATACGGGGATGCAAAAGGATGGATAAAAAAAACGACATAAGGTGTTTCTTGGCAGGTTTGCTTCCCCCATCTCCAGTCACGATGGTTCTGGAACTTCCACGGTAATGCCTGAATATTGATCAGGAAATACAGAAGGAACCGAAAAGCAGAGATTTCCCATAGGCTTTTTGCCCAGAGTTGATTCCAATCTTTTATTCATTCATGTTTTTTCAGAACCCGTCCATCGTCATCGGGATTATTTTTCAGATATGGGATGGCTGTGATTTTTTGTCACATTCATATCGATTTTTATTTCGGACGTAACTTTTTCGTAAGCTCTCTCTTTGGCTTCGGAAGCAAGAGTTTTGAACTCCGTTTCGCTGATTTTCCTGTTGTTATAGATTCGGCAATTAAATAACTTGCATTTATATTTTTCTGTGATATATTTACTGTTATGGAAACAACAGATGCCAGAAAATTAGTGAGTGCCGCCCTAGAAGAGCGGCGTAAGCTTGTCATCCGACTTTATCGGAGTGGCAAATACAAAACGTATCAGGAAATAGCCGAGGTAGCCGGAGTCCACCGAAACACTGCCAGCCAATGGATTCGTCGCTGGGAGAAAGATGGAAATCGGACCTTGAAAACGCAACAGCGCGGACGTCCGGTGGGATGTTGCCGGAGACTGTTGGCGCATGAGGAAGA
>Ga0209373_10001504_pt1 | contig 26979 bp, 22 predicted proteins | sample Higcelweek5metaG_FD_187173 | JGI IMG/M metagenome (GOLD analysis project Ga0209373, IMG submission 187173) | Freshwater pond sediment microbial communities from the University of Edinburgh, under environmental carbon perturbations - High... | ecosystem: Environmental > Aquatic > Freshwater >... | reverse complement strand
CACCCGTCGAGGCGGACCAGGGAAACCGTCAGCGGCGGCCGGATGTCCCAGCTCCAGAAGGCCAGTCCGATCCGGCTTCCGTCGCGGATCAGTTCACCGCGCCGGTTGAGCGTTCCGGGCAGTTTCTCCGGCGCGAGCCGGTTGATCCCAGGCGTCAGATCCCGGCCGTTGAGGCGGAGGAGCGTTCCGGCGGGCGCCCGGAAGTTCAATTCCGGCCGGTTGCCCAGCGGGATGGCGGCGGATTTCAGGTCGAGTGTGACCGTTTCCGCCCGGCGGACACGGTCCACGCTGCCATGCACATAAACCGGGAATTCCGCCAAGATCAGGAAGATATGTCCGTTGTGCGGAGTCACTTCCGTCGTTTCGCCCATCAGGTCGGTCACCTGAAGCGGTGATGTGGCGTCGAGTTCGAGCGCCAGCGGTTTTGATTCGGGGTTCCAGAGCAGGAGAAGCGGCCCCCGCGGGGAGCGGAACCGCATTCCGAGCGCGGGCGGCGGGGTCTTCTCTTCGCCGAGGAATTCGGCCTTTGCAAGTTCGCGGGTCATGGCCGCCGCCGCGGAATAGGCGGGGCGCGGCAGGAAACGCCGGTCCGGGGTCAGTACGGAAATCGCGAATTCCTCGCGGTCGTGCGGCGGCTTCATCAGGCAGTACCAGAACGTTTTTTCCACCCCGGCGCGCATCAGGTTCGCATAGGTGCGGACGAAGAAGGCGGCCTGCCGCGATTCGGTGATTTCAAAGCGGTCATCGACCGGCCAGCCGATTTCGTCGGCGATGATGCGGACCGGTTTGCCTTTCGCATAGCGTTCGGCGAGTTGGCGCAGCCGGACCAGGTCGGGGTACAGCGTCTCCGGCGGCCGCGCCCACTCTCCCCATCGGTAGGGGTGCACGGTGACGATGTCCATAAACGCAAGGCCGTCGAGCTTGAACAGATTCTCCAGCCATTCGAGCGGCAGCGTCGCGGTGGCTCCGCCGAGAACTTCGCAGCCGGGCCGGGCCGCTTTGGCGGCTTCCCAGGTTGCGCGCAGCAATTTGAGGTAATTCTCCGGAGTCGGCTGGGTTTCCCCGGTTTGGCTGCCGCAGTTGAATTCATTCCAGGCTTCGATCATGGAGATTTGCGGAAACGCTTCGAGCGCGCCTCTGACGTAGCGCCGCCAGGCGTCAAGCGCCTCGGCGGATTGCGGCGCGGAATTCCGGTCGTAGAACCGGTTGCCGTAGCCAAGGCATAAAATCGGATGAATCGATTCCGAGGCGTCGCGCAGCCGTTTGGCCGTGACCGTTTGAAAATCGATCTTCCCCTTTGTCGATTCGGCGGCGGACCAGTAGGCTTCATCGCGAATCCAACTGAAGCCGGCGGCGCGGGCGAGGGTGACGCAGTCCGGTTCCCACCCTTGCGCCAAGTGGGTTGCGATTCCGAACGGAGAGGAGGCCGACGCCTCCGGGAGATCGGCGGAGACGACGGAGAACGGAACGCTTGTCACTTCTTTCGCGGTCGTCCAGGTCAGCCGGTAATGGCCGGGGCCGGGCGTCGGCAGTTGCAGTGTCCGGATTCCGGCGGCGGTTTTTCCGGAGCCGATGAGCCTTCCCCAGAAGTCGGAGACGCCCCAGTTTCCGGGCTCCGCGTGTTCCGGCAGGGTGAATTCGAGGACGGGCCGCGCGGTCGTGGCCACCTGGGCGGCATAGGCCTTGAGCGGCAGGTCCGACCGGAGAGTCGGAACCGGCCCGGCGGCCGGGAGTGCGATTCCCAGCCCGGCAAGGATCGGCAGAAGAAGAAAACGCAGTTTCATCGGAAGTTCATTTCTTGAGTTGGAAGTAATAGCTGCTGACGCCGTTCAGGGTGGCCTCGACGCGCTCCTTCTGTTCGGAACCGGCATGGCCGTCGAGCCAGGCGACATTGACGTGTTTCGAATTGCCGTGACGGTACCAGGGCATGTAGATGGCGCTGTTCCACGTCGGCGCAAACAGGGTGACGCGGGAGGACGCCGCGTCTTGGGAATCCGCGAAATACAACGTCTCGGCCGGTCGGGACACCTGGGAATTCTTATGCCATCCCGTGTAGACTGTTTCGCTGCGGGAACAGTTGCCCAGCATGGAATTGTGCCCGTAGGTGACTTCGGTTCCGAGTTCACTTCCCGGGCAGCGGAGCAGTTTCTTTTTGTTGGCGATGTATTTGAGGCCGGTCAGCGCGTCCGGCCACTCCCATCCGGCACCGGGAAGCGTTTTCGGATTGTTGATGAGGTTCAGGTAATTAAAATTCCCGTTGACCAGGTAGTCATGATAATCGTTGGAAAACTGGAACGCGGTCAGCGTGGTCTGCTTCAGGTTGGCGAGGCAACTGTTCGCCTTTGCGGTATTGCGCGCACGGGACAATGCCGGCAACAGCATCGAGGCGAGAATCGCGATGATGGCGATTACAACCAATAGTTCGATAAGGGTGAATGACAGGTGGCGGCTTTTCATGATCAGAATTCTCCTTTTTTGACACTTTCCTGCTCAGAGAGGTCGATATCGACCAGAATATTGGAAATCGTGGACTTCCCGCCGCCGGAAATCAGCTTCATCGCCGCGGAGACGACCCGCTCGCGGGGGCAGGTGACATAGGAGAGGCGCGGGAACAGATATTGGCCGAGAAGCGGGTCGGGGCTGTCGGTGACGAGGATGCTGGCCTCTTCCGGAATGTCGATTCCGGCCTCCCGGAACCGGCGCAACCCGGCGACCGCGCCGTTGTAGGAGGTGTAGATGAATGCGGTCGGGCGCTCCGCCGACGCGATGAGTTCCCCGGTTGCCTGATAAGCGGCCCGGGCGGAATTCTCCCACGGTTTGGTCCCGCAGTCGCGGATTTGCAGATTTTTGATCGGGAGACTGAGTTCCCGCAGCATCTGCTTCATGCCGGAGCTCAGCGGCTTGATTACATTCCGGTCCGGCTCATTCTGGATGAGTACGAAACGCCGGTGTCCGCAGCGGATCAGGTAGTCCATGCAGAGCCGGCCGCACCGTCCCCAATCGGGATTCAGGGAATAGACGTTCGGGGCGGCGACGGTATCGCTTATCAGGATGACCGGAATATCATAACCCGCGAACAGGGAATGGTAATCGCCGTTCGAAACCGGCCCGGAAAACAGAATTACGCCGCGGAGGCACGGGGTTTCCGCCAGCAGTTTTCGGATCGGTTCGACCGAGGCGTATCGCGACGCCCGCATCTCGATCATGCTCAACTGCGCCTGCAGCGCCTGTTCTTCGATGATTTTCCGGAACAGGACATAGTTCACCGAGGGGTAGTCGGGGTAAATATAGAGAATATTGCCGTGATAGGATGTATTGGAATCGGAGAAGATCCGTTTCTCCGTGCTCCGGACGAAGGAGCCGCGCCCCTTCCGGCGTTCGATGAATCCCTCCCGGACCAGGGCCAGCATGACCATCTGCACCGTGGCGCGGGAGGAGCCGAACTGCTCCGCCAGCATTTTTTCCGTCGGCAGAATCGCCCCCGTCTGGGATTTCTGGATCAGCTCCAGGAGGTGGCCGCGGATTTGGCTTTGTAAACTTTGATTGTTCATATTTTGTATCTCTCTTGAAATGACTATTCATTTGACGATATTAATTATGATCCATCGATGGTGAAAAGTCAAGAGCCCGACGGAAAAAAGATGAAAAAATGCGGGAGAAATGCGGGAGACGGGGCTTCAAAAGGGTTGACCGTCAAAGTGGTGGTCGGCCGGACCGTGAACATAAAAAAGCGGGGGAATTCCGTTTCCCCCGCCGGACAGATCCTGTTCTTGTCGCCGGTCAGTAGTTGCTCATCGATTTGACCAGCGTCTCCACCGTGGACTGGGCGATGGTGGGAATTCCATGATATTCGTTCTGCGGAAGCCATTTCGCGTTGTAGCCGGTCACATGGCCGTCGCCGTACAGCCAGTTGCAGTATTCATTGTGATTGCAGACTTTGTTGGTGGTGTTGGCGCCGTCGAGGCACACTCCGATTTGCGACGTCATATTTTTTTCCGTCATCATCGGCCAATCGGTCGGGAACCCGAACAGATAACGGAAGTCATTGATATACAAATAACTGCAGTCCGTCCCGGATTTGTCGGTGGTGGACGGGCAAGCGTAAACGTCGGGGGCGGTCAGGTATTCGCAGATCGAAAGCTCCATCAGTCCGCCGGGAGTGGCCGTGGCGGTGTCTTTCGTCGCATATCCCGGAGTCACCCCGCCCGCCACCGTGTTCGGCGGAGGCGCGAGCGGGTACCGGCCCGTATAGTCGGCGGTGTACATCTTTATCGCCAAGCCGATTTGTTTGAGGTTGGCGGCGCAATTGATGCGGCGGCTTTTCTCCCGGGCCTGGTTCAACGCGGGCAACAGCATCCCGGCGAGGATCGCAATGATTGCGATTACAATGAGCAACTCAATCAGGGTGAACGACTTGGCGTAGGAAGCGGAACGGAGAATGCGGTTCGATAAATCCTGTTTCATTGACGGGTTCTCCTGAGGTACCGGTTCGTTTGTTGTGTCGTGCACCTGCAACGGCATCATTATAGTACATCGTGGAAAACCCTGCAATGGTTACATGAATTTCAAAAAAAACGTGTTTATTTTTCAGAAAGCCGCTTTTCTCCCCCTGGTCGCATCACCGGCCAATGGTGGCGGCGAGGGCGGCGTCGAACTTCCAGGACGGCGCGAAGCCGAGCGAGCGGAGCTTCTCCGGCGAGGCGGTCGAGTGGCGGATGTCCCCGGGGCGCTCCGGCAGGTGGACGATTTCCGACTTCGAACCGGTCAGCCGGATGATCTCCTTCGCCAGGTCGTTGATGGTGATCTTTCCCCCGTTCGCCACATTGTAGACGCCGGTGTGTCCGCTTTGCGCCAGGAAGACGTTCGCCGCCGCGATGTCTTTGACGAAGACGAAGTCGCGGGTCTGGCCCCCGTCGCCGAAGATCGTCAGCGGCTCGTTCTTCCGCGCCTTGTCGATGAAGATCGGCACCGCCGCGGCGTAGGCGCTCTTCGGGTCCTGGCGCGGGCCGAAGACATTGAAATAGCGCAGGCAGGCGGTCTGGAGTTTCCCGGTTTCGGTGAACATCCGGCAGTAATATTCGCCGTCGAGCTTGGTGATCGCGTAGGGGCTTTTCGGCTCCGGCGTCATCGTCTCGCGTTTGGGCAGTTCGGGATTGTCGCCGTAGACCGCCGCCGAGGTCGAGAAGCAGAGTTTCTTCACGTGTGCGCGCGCGGCCTCTTCCAGGACGACGATCATTCCGGTGTCGTTGATGTCGATGCATTCGGCGATCTTCTCCATCGACTCCGGCACGCTGACCAGCGCGGCGAGGTGGAAGACGTAATCGACGCCCCGCATCGCCTCGCGCACGAGTTCGCGGTTGCGGATGTCGCCTTCGATGAATTCAACACCGAGCCCGTCAAGGTTGCGGCGGTAGCCGGAACGCAGCGAATCGAGGACGCGGACCTCCGCCTTCCCCTGGAAATGTTCGGCGATATGGCTGCCGATGAATCCGGCCCCGCCGGTGATAAGTACGCGCATCGTGTTCCTCCCTGATTTTTGTCAACATTACAATATAACCCCGTCCGGCGAATCGCCAAATGGAATTTCGGCGATTCGGCATGGACTTTTCCGCAAAAGTTCTTCCCCGGCCCCATTCCTTCGGAAATTCCCGCAAAACGGGTTTGAAAAAAAGGGTAAACGGGTGTACATTGTGATATTATTTGTGGGGGATTGGCGGCGTAGCCGGTTCCCCTGGTGAAAAATGCCAACTTTCACTCATCCTAATTTTTCAGATACGGAGGAATCATGGCGAAGAAAATGCAGACCATCGACGGGAATTACGCGGCGTCGTACGTAGCTTACGCATTCAGCGAAGTGGCGGCGATCTACCCGATCACTCCCTCGTCGACGATGGGCGAGTATGCCGACATCTGGGCGAGCCAGGGGCTCAAGAACATGTTCGGCCAGAAACTCGAAGTAGCGGAAATGCAGTCCGAGGCCGGTGCGGCGGGCGCGGTACACGGTTCGCTTTCGGCCGGTGCGCTGACCACCACCTACACGGCCAGCCAGGGATTGCTCCTCATGATCCCGAACATGTACAAGATCGCCGGCGAGATGCTCCCGACGGTCTTTCATGTTTCCGCCCGCGCGCTCGCGGCCCAGTCGCTGTCGATTTTCGGCGACCACTCCGACGTGATGAGCTGCCGCGCCACCGGTTTCGCGATGACCTCCGCCGCGTCGATCCAGGAGACCCACGACCTGGCGCTCGTCGCCCACCTGGCGACGCTGGAGAGCGAAATCCCGTTCCTCGCCTTCTTCGACGGCTTCCGCACCTCGCACGAGTTCCAGAAGGTCGAGCTGCTCGACTTCGCGGACATGAAGGCGATGGTCGATATGAAGTACATCGAGCGCTTCCGCAACCGCGCGTTGCGTCCCGACGCCCCCTACGCCAAGATGGCCGCCCAGAACCCGGACGTCTACTTCCAGGGCCGCGAAACCACCAACAAGCAGTACGAAGACCTCCCGGCCATCGTCCAGAAGTACATGGACAAGGTCGGCGAAGTCACCGGCCGCGGCTACCATCTCTTCGACTATGTCGGAGCCCCGGACGCCGACAAGGTCATCATCGCGATGGGTTCCGGCTGCGAGACCATCGAAGAAGCGATCGGCTACCTGAACGGCAAGGGCCAGAAGCTCGGCCTGGTCAAGGTCCGCCTCTACCGCCCGTTCTCGGCCGAAGCGCTGGTCAAGGCGCTGCCGAAGTCGGTCAAAAAGATCGCCGTCCTCGACCGCTGCAAGGAGCCGGGCAGTCTCGGCGAACCGCTCTATCTCGACATCAAGGCCACCCTCGGCGGCAGCGGCGTCTCCGTCATTGGCGGCCGCTACGGCCTCGCCAGCAAGGAATTCACCCCGTCGATGGTCAATGCGATCTACAAGCATCTCGACGGCAAGAATTTCCACAACTTCACCGTCGGCATCGACGACGACGTGACCCATCTGTCGCTGCCGATCGACGAAGTGATCGTCACCGAGCCGAGCGGCACCACCGCGTGCATGTTCTGGGGCCTCGGCGGCGACGGCACCGTCGGTTCGAACAAGAACTCGGTCAAGATCATCGGCGACCACACCAACAAGTACGTGCAGGCCTACTTCGTCTACGACTCGAAGAAGTCCGGCGGCATCACCATTTCGCACCTGCGTTTCGGCAACAAGCCGATCACCAGCGAATACACGATCACCGCGCCGAATTTCGTCGCCTGCCACAATCCGGCCTACATCGGCCGTTACGACATGCTCGCGGGCATTGTCGACGGCGGCACGTTCCTGATCAACAGTGAGCTTTCGGCCGACAAGGTCTTCGAGAGCTTCACCCGCGACATGCAGGAAACGATCGTCAAGAAGCACATCAAGGTCTACACCATCGACGCCCTCAAACTGGCGCTCGAAGTCGGCAGTTCGAAATACGTTTCGACCATCATGCAGACCTGCTTCTTCAAGCTGGCCAACATCATTCCGGCCGACGAGGCCATCGGCTACATCAAGTCCGGAATCGAGAAGAAATTCAAGAGGAAGGGCGACGACGTCGTCAAGGAAAACCAGGCCTGCGTCGATCAGGCGCTGGCCATGCTGAAGGCGGTGGCGGTCCCGGCAAAGCTCGACGGCGTCAAGGCCTACGAGCCGAAGGCGCTCATCACCAAGGAAATGGGTGAATTCGCCAACAAGCTGATGAAGCCGATCCTCCACCAGAAGGGCGACGACATTCCGGTTTCGGCGATGTCCTACGACGGCTCGATGCCGATCGCGACGTCGAAGTTCGAGAAGCGCGGCATCGCGCCGTCGGTTCCGAAGTGGGATTCGGCGGCCTGCATCCAGTGCAACCAGTGCGTGATGGCCTGCCCGCACGCCGCGATCCGTTCGAAGCTGATCGACCAGGCCGACCTCGCCGGAGCCCCGGCCGCCTTCAACACCGTCGACGCCAAGCCGCCGGTCAAGAAGGAACTCGGCCTCAAGTACCGTCTCCAGGTCTTCATCGAAGACTGCACCGGCTGCGGCGTCTGCGTCGAAACCTGCCCGGTCAAGGAGAAGGCGATCCACATGAGCCACACCCCCGATGAGCGCAAGGCCGGGCAGGACGCGAACGTGCAGTTCTTCCTCTCGCTGCCGGACAACGTCATGGGCGGCACCGATGCGAAGACCGTCAAGGGTTCGCAGTTCCTGATGCCGTACTTCGAGTTCAGCGGCGCCTGCGCGGGCTGCGGCGAAACGCCGTATGTCAAGCTGGTCAGCCAGCTCTTCGGCAACCGCATGATCGTGGCGAACGCGACCGGCTGCTCGTCGATCTACGGCGGCTCGTTCCCGTCGCTGCCGTACTGCACCGACAAGCAGGGCCGCGGTCCGGCGTGGGCGAACTCGCTCTTCGAGGACAACGCGGAATACGGCTTCGGCATGCGCCTCGCGGTTGACACCAACCGCACGCAGCTGATGGACTGCGTCAAACGCATCCAGGCGCTCGGCGTCTGCTGCGACGAGATGAAGTCCGCGCTCGATTATGTGGTCGAGAACTGGGCGAGCACCTCCGACGAGGCGATGCTCAACCAGGCGAAGCTGGGCAAGTTGCTCCAGGTCGCGATTGAGAAATCCGAGGGCGAGAAGAAGGAAATCTACGCCAAGATGCTTGAGTTGAAGGACTACTTCGTCGATAAGTCGGTCTGGATCCTCGGCGGCGACGGCTGGGCCTACGACATCGGGTTCGGCGGACTCGACCATGTCGTGGCGCAGAACCGCAACGTCAACATCCTCGTGCTCGACACCGAAGTGTACTCCAACACCGGCGGGCAGGCTTCGAAGTCCACCCCGATCGGCGCCGTGGCGCTCTTCGCCAACAGCGGCAAGCGGATGACCAAGAAGAACCTCGGCTTCATGTGCATGAGCTACGGCAACGTCTACGTCGCCTCGATCTCGATGGGCGCGAACCGCCAGCAGGCGCTGACCGCGATCCGCGAGGCCGAAGCGCACAACGGGCCGTCGATCATCATGGCCTACGCTCCGTGCATCGCGCACGGCATCGACATGTCGAAGAGCCAGACCGAGGCCAAGCGCGCGGTGGAAGCCGGTTACTGGCCGCTCTACCGCTACAATCCGGCCGAGGCGCAGCCGTTCAAGTGGGAGACCAAGGAACCCACCGCGAGCTTCCAGGAGTTCATCCGCGGCGAGAACCGCTACCAGGCTCTCTTCAAGACCGCTCCGGCCGAGGCCGACGCCCTGCTGGAGAAGGCGGAAGCCGACGCGAAGCGCCGCATGACCTTCTACAAGAATCTCGGCGAGATCATGAAGTAATCCGTCTTTCGAGACGAGCCAAAGAAAACCCGCTCCGGAATGAATCCGGGGCGGGTTTTTTATGAGCCGGTTGCAGAAAAAAGCCGGAAGTTCCGTCTGGAGACTTCCGGCTTTGCGGTTACTTGCGGAGCTGTTCCACGAGGTCGATCAGGCGTTCGCGGATGTGGCCGAGCAGTTCGACGGTCAGGGCGATTTCCGCCTTGAGCGAGCGCTGGAGTTCGCGGAGCCGTTCGAGCCCGCCGACCAGTTCGTTGAGGTCGGCCAGCGCCCGTTTGCCGAGGCTGATTTTGAGGCCGCGCGCGGTCTCCTGGTCGGTATCGACGAAGTCGGCGGCGCGGGCCAGCAGTTTACCGAAGGCGCAGACGATGCCAAGCCCGTGCAGGTCGAGCGTCGAACGCAGCGACGAAGCGCAGCTGACGTCCCATTCCGTGGCGAGGCGGTCGATTTCATCGACGATTTCCGTGCCGGGGCGGCGGCGGTTGTCCTCCGGATCCTCGTAGTCCTCTTCCTCCTCGTCTTCGGAACGGTGCCAGTAGCGCAGCGAATCCGGATTCCCGCCGGAGGGGACCAAATCGGGCGACGAGAGCAGCGTGTTGAAGATCATCTCCTCTTCGCCCGGAAGGTCGAGGCAGGCCGGCAATTCGCGGAAATAACAACTGATCCGCCGCTCGTCGCGCCGGATTTCTTTCTCCCACTGAAATTCATTCCAGTGTTCTTCGTTGTTTCTGAATTCAGCCATGATCTGCCTCCTTGTCTGCCCCGAGGCTGGTTGTGCGGCGGCGGCTAGGGATGGTTCTCCGCCAGCGACCGGACCGCTTCTTCGGAGGGGCTCTCTTTCCAGAGTCCTTCCAGGTTATATCGATCCCGGACTTCGGGGGTCATGATATGCACGATGACCGTTCCGTAGTCGATCAGGACCCAACCGCTTGCGCTTTCACCCGACTCGGAGAGCGGGCGCAACGCGAATTTCTCGCGCGCTTCGCGTTCGAGAAAACCGAGGATGGCCCGGAGCTGCGGCTCCGAGTTCGCGGTGGCGATCACAAAGTAATCCGCCACCGACGACACGGCGCCGAGATTGATGATCACCGTGTTTTCCGCCAGTTTCTCCCCCGCGCATGCCACGCAGAAATCGGCCAGTTCGGCCGGAGTCGGTTTTTTTTCACTTGCCATTGAGAATTCCCGTTTCATATAAATGATGTTGCCGGATGTACTCCTCCACCCGTTTTGTTGTTCCGCTATTAATATGACCCATTTTGTCCTGTTTTGCCACACCGTTTCGGATGTTCGTGGAAGATATTTCGAAAAATTCCCCCGGCAGCAGCCCGGCGAGCAATTTCCGCACCGTTTGAGGCGGCCAGTGACGGCCGAGCACGGCTTCGTCGGGCGTTTCGCCGCGCCGGGGATAGGTCAGGATTTCGTATGTTTCGACCAGCTCCGCGGCGCGGCCCCAGGTGTGGAGCGCGAGCAGGCTGTCGCCGCCGATCAGGAGCTGGAGTCGTTCGCCGGGGCGTTCACGCCGGAGCGCGGCGAGCACTTCGCAGGTGTAGGAGGGCGACAGCGCGAGACGTTCTTCGATGCCGCACGCCTCCAATCCCGGATGCCCGTCAATGAGGAGTTCCACCATGGCGAGCCGATCGGCAAAGGGGGCGCGGCTGCGTCCGGGTTTGTGCGGCGGGTCGAAAGCCGGAGCCAAAAGAACCCGGTCCGTCCGTCCCGAAGCGAGCGCCGAGAGCGCGATTCCGAGATGACCGGAATGCGGCGGATCGAAACTGCCGCCGTAAAATGCCGTTGCCGTCATGAAGATTTCAGCAAACCCCTTTCGTATTTGTCTTAACTTACATAATACTCTGTTTTTCCGGAATTTCAATGGCGGATCGTCGAAATCGGATTGACGAAACGCCAAAAACAGAGTATAGTTAGCCCCGTGCACGCGATTGACCACAGGAGAACCGGCGTATGCGATATGGGAAAAGAGGAATGTTTGTGGCGGGGCTGCCGCTTCTGGCGGCGATTCTGTTTCTGGCGGCGGGGTGTCGTTCCGATGCGTATTATCAGGATCGCGCCGTGCAGCGGGCGCGCGCCTATCTGCTCGAAAATGCGAAGGATCTCACCGCCGACCAGCTTTATTTCGTCAAATTCAACCGCCCCGTGTTGCTGACCGGGGAGGTTCTTCCGGCGGACAAACAGCCGGGCGAACAGCTGACCGGGATTCAGCAGATCTGCGTCACCTGGCGGATTCCCGGGCGCGATCTCGATTGCCTGGTGTTCGGCACGTCGGGCGGGAGTATGGAGTACTGGTACCCGAATCGCCTGGTCGAAAAGAAGTTCGAGAAGTTCGGCCTGCCGATTCAAGCCGCCATGGCGCAGGCCCGGGCCTATACCCAGAATTATCTATACGACGGACTCAGCGTGGCGGAGTTCAACCGGGTTCGCTTCGATTTTCCGTTCGTGATCGAGACCCGTTTCCCGCTGGTGGCCGACCCTGCCGGCAAGCTTGACCCGAAACAGGTCGAGGAGGCGCAGAAGAGGCTTTCGGCCTTGCCGCAGCTTTCGCTGGTATGGCCGCTCGACGATCCCGGCGAGTGTATCGTGTTTTGCGGGAACGGAACAGGCGATTTGAGCGGCTGGGCGATCAATTTCGCCGGGAAGATGAAGAAGGCCGAACTTGACGCGGCCACGGTAAAGGTGCTCAAAACGCCGGATAACGCCCAGACGCCGATTGAACCGTCCGAAGAGAAGAGCCCGGAAACGGCGGAGGCCGGCAAAGATGCTTAGTATGACCGGGTTCGGCAAAGGGGAGGCCGAGTTCGGGGAAGTCCGGATTACGGTGGAAATTTCCAGCGTCAACCGAAAACAGCTCGAAATCCGGGTCTCCGCTCCGTCGGAGTTTTCCGCGCTGGAGCCGCTGGCCCGCCGGTTGGTTTCGGAGGCGGTGAGCCGCGGCTCGGTCCAGCTTCGCATCTCCTGCGTTTCGGCGGGGGAGGGGGGCGGACGGAGCGTGGTCGATGTCGGTCTGCTCGCCTCGCTGGTCGCCGCGGCGCGCGCTGCGCGGCGCGAAGCCGGGCTGGACGACGCGGTGCAACTCGAGCTTTTGATGCAGATTCCGGGCGTGGTTTCGCCGGGGCTGCCCGACGCCGATTCCCCCGGCATGGCCGAGGCCTGTGAGCAGGCGGTCGCCGCCGCGCTGGAGCGGTACCGGGAAATGCGCTGGCACGAGGGCGAGGCGTTGAAGCGCGACCTCGAAAAACGCGAGGCGCTGCTGGAGTCGCTGCTGGCCGAGATCGAACCTTTGGCGGCGGAAATCAACGCCGGAATCAAGGCGCGGCTGCTCGAAAAACTGGAAGCCGAACAGATTCCGGTTTCCGGCGACGACGAGCGGCTGTTGAAGGAGATTTTGTTTTACGCCGACAAATCCGACGTGACCGAGGAGATTACCCGGCTGCACAGCCATTTCGGCCAGTTTCGCCGTTTTCTGGCGGACGCGAGGCCGGTTGGGCGCAGTCTGGATTTTTTGATGCAGGAGATGTTCCGGGAGATCACCACGCTCGGCAACAAGGCGGGCGTTCCGGCGGTTTCGCCGCTGGTGGTCGCGTTCAAGAGTGAATTGGAGAAACTGCGCGAGCAGATCCAGAACGTGGAATAGAGGAGATACCATGCAGCCTTCGAAATACGATTTCAGCGACTTGGAAGGGGAGGCGTCGATTCGCCTGGAGGCCATCGTCGGCCGGATCGGCGCCAGTTACAAGGACGGATTCGGCGTCAACCACCTCGACGGCGTCAACCTGCCGCGCCGTTCGGAGATCGTCGGCATCACCGAAAAACTGCTCGAAGTGATTTTTCCGGGCTTCGACGGGAGAAGGATGGGTCGCAGCGAGATGCTCGCTCACGACGTGGCGGAACTCCTGAAGGAGATTTATTCGGAGCTGTTCGACCAGATGTGCCGCGCGATCCGTTATGTGCGCAAGGTGCAGTCCTGCGACGAATGCGGCACCAACGAAGCGGTTTTCGCGCTGCTCGGCGCGTTGCCGGAGATCCGGGAGACGGTCAAGGCCGACGTCGAGGCCGCCTATGCGGGCGACCCGGCGGCGACGTCGTATGACGAGATCATCCTGAGCTATCCGGGAATCAAGGCGATCACCATCCAGCGGATGGCGCATATTCTTTACCACCAGAAGATTCCGCTCATTCCGCGCATGATGACCGAGTATGCCCACAGCAAGACCGGGATCGACATCCACCCCGGCGCCCACCTCGGGCGCGGTATCTTCATCGACCACGGCACCGGCGTGGTGGTCGGCGAAACCGCCGTGATCGGCGACAATGTGCGCATCTACCAGGGCGTGACGCTCGGGGCCGGGAATTTCCCGAAGGACGCCTGCGGCATGCTGATCAAAGGCAACAAGCGCCACCCGACCATCGGCAGCAATGTGACCATCTACTCCGGCGCGTCGGTGCTCGGCGACATCACCATCGGCGACAATTCGGTCATCGGCGGCAACGTCTGGCTGACCGAGAGCCTGCCGGCGGGAACCAAAATCACCTCGCGCCCGCCCGAAAACAAGCTGCGTTTCGCCAATGAGAGGAAATCCGCGGATGGGGCCGACCGTTGAACATTACCGGGAAGTCCGGGAACTGATCGACGCGGCGGCGCGGGAGGCGCACCGCGATCCGGCCGAAGTCCGGCTGCTCGCGGTGAGCAAGACCTTTCCCGCCGAAGCGATCCGGGAACTCTATGACGCCGGGGTCCGCCTGTTCGGCGAAAGCCGGATTCCGGAGCTCGAAGCCAAGGCCGCCGCGCTGCCCGGCGACATCGAGTGGCACTTCATCGGCCGCCTCCAGTCCAACAAGGCGCGCAAGGCGGTCCGGCTGGCGAAGACGATCCATTCGGTCGATTCCGCGGAGCTGCTGGACCGGCTCGACCGGGTCGCCGGGGAAGAGGGCGTCCGCCCGCAGGTTCTGCTCGAAGTGAACGTTTCCGGCGAGGGGACCAAGGCCGGCGTCTCTCCGGCGGAGCTGGAGTTGTTTGCGCGGCGCGCCGCGGCCTGCGAACATCTCGATTTCCGCGGCTTCATGACCATGGCCCCGTTCGATGCCGACCCGGTCCGGATTGCGGCGATCTTCGAGATGCTTCAATTGCTTCGTAATGAACTTGAACGGAAGCTCGGACGGAAACTCCCGGAACTGTCGATGGGCATGAGCGGCGACTTCGAAGTCGCCGCCCGCCACGGCTCGACCATCGTCCGCGTCGGCACGCGCATTTTCGGCGTTCGTTGAGAACGAGGGAATTTAGATCAGGAGTAAGGTTATGTGCAGGATACTGGTGATCGGCGCCGGAGGCATCGGAATTTATTTCTCGGGGCGGCTGGCCCAGGCCGGAGCCGAGGTTTCGGTGGTGGCGCGCAGCGATTATGAAGTCGCGTCGCATACCGGGTACGACGTTCACAGCGTCGCCGGGGATTTTCATTTCGTGCCCGCGGCGGTGCTGAAACGCGCCGCCGACTACGAGGGCGAGGCGGACTACATCATCCTGGCGTCGAAAGTGCTCCCGGATGTGAACGCGGTGGAATTGCTCCGCCCGGCGGTGCGTTCGCCGAAGACCGCGATCGTGCTGATCCAGAACGGGATCGACATCGAGAAGGGGATCGCCGAAGCGTTTCCGCAAAATCCGTTGCTGAGCACGATCGCCTACATCGGCGTCTCGCGTCCCGCGCCGGGGCAGGTGCTGCACCAGGGTAGCGGGGAGGTCAAGATGGGCAACTATCCCTCCGGCATCGCGCCCGAGGCGAAGCGGCTTGCCGCGCTGTACGATGCGGCAAAGGTCAAGTGCGAGCTGTGCGAAGACATCGTCTTCGTTCGCTGGAACAAGCTGGTCTGGAATCTGCCCTTCAACCCGGTTTCGGTGCTGGCGGGCGGCGCGACGACCCGGGACATGACGCAGCGCGACGAGCTGGAAACGCTGTGCCGGACGCTGATGAGCGAAGTGATCCGGGTGGCCAACGCCTGCGGCGTGGCGCTTGCCGAAAAAAACGCCGATTCCCAGATGGAATACACCCGCAATTTCCCCGCCTACAAGACCAGCATGCTTCAGGATTACGAGGCCGGGCGCGAGCTCGAAGTCGAGGCGATCCTCGGCAACACGGTGCGGCTGGCTGCGGAACACGGCGTTCCGGTCCCGCATATGGAGAGCTGTTATGCCCTGCTGAAGTCGGTCAACCGCCTGACGCAGCAGCGGAAACGGGACGGTTCGGCCAAGTCCGCGGTATGAGCCTCCTCGACCTGATCGCGGTCAGTTCCAGCCCGAGCCTGATTGCGGGAGTCTGCATCCTGCTTCAGGCCTGGTGCCTCCTGATTGAGGTGAAGGACCGCCTGGGATTCCGGCTGGCGGCGGTGCTGCTGGCGCAGTTCGCGCTACCGCTTGCCGTCGCGTGGATGCTTCGTCACGGAATTCTCCCGCCGCCGCTTTGCGGAATCCTGCTGGAATATGCGTGCGCCATGACCGCCGCGGCGGGCGTGCTGACGGCGTGTTACGTGCTGATTGTGAACCGGCACCGCGTCGCGGACCTGACGGTGTACGCGGTCTGGACCGGGCTGTTTGCCGGAACGACCTACCTCATTCAGTCGGCGGCCTGTTCTTCCTTCTCCGCGCCGTGAAATCGGGTTCCTACTCCTGCGTTTGGGCAGGCACGCTCTGGCTGTCTTCCAGCGCTTTCAACCGGGCCGCCACGTCGCGGAAGCGCGGCTCCGTCTCCTGCAAGCCGCGGTAAAGCTCGATCGCCTTGTCCGGCTTGCCGGTGACTTCCATGATGCGGGCGAGCGAATAGGCTGTTTTGAGGCGGTCTTTGTCGAGGCGCGGAAGGATTGACAGGACGGTTTCGAGTTCGTCTACCGCCTTCTGGTAGTCGCCTTTTTTCTCGTGGCATTCCGCCAGCGACAGCCGCGAGGGCACTTCGTTCGCGGCGGAGGTGCGCGAGGCCATGAACTGCTCGATGGCCATGTCGTATTCGCCGCGTTCGAGCCGCAGCCTGCCGAGGTCGTAGACCAGGCCGATGTCGTTGGGGTAGTGTGCGATGCGGTTCAGCGCGTGATCGAGCTTGAGCTGTTCGCGTTCCAGTTCCAGTTCGGCGACGCGGGCGTCGGGATCGGCGAGATCCTTCGGCGGGCGGCGCTTGATCAGGCCGATTTCCTTTTCGATCTTGCCGATTTCGGCCTCTTCGAGCCGTTTGTCGAGCGTGGGATCGTAGGCGGCGGTGGAGGAGATCACCTTGTTGAGCTCCTCAATCGCCTTGTCGAATTCCCCCATGATGTTGTAAGCCGTGGCCAGCTTGCGGCGGACGTCCATCGACTCGCCGGTCGCCAGGATCTTCAGCAGTTCGACGACGACCAGTTTGGCCTGCGCCGCGTCATGGATGGTGTTTTCCAACAACTGGAGAATCGCCGCGGCCCGGCTGCCGATCGCGTTCGAGCCGCCGCCCTGGTCCACGCTGGCCATGCCGGTCGTCTTGGCCAGTTCGCGCTGCTTGGCGTCGGCGTTGATCGCGTTGCGGTAGGCCACCTGGACTTCCTTGTCGCCGGGGTGATTGACCGCCACGGCGTGAAGGCGTTTCATCGCCTCCTCGGCGCGCCCTGATTTCTGGAGGTAGGAGGCCATGAGCAGCATGTACTTGAGCTCCAGCGGACGCAGCTCGGAGGCGCGCTCCATCGCTTCCGCCGAAATGAAGGGCGCGCCCGCCCGGTCGGCGGCTTCGGCCAGCAGTTCGAGGATCGGGAGGTTGTCCAGCGTCTTGGCGAGCGCGTCTTCGCAGAGCGCCATGGCTTTCTGCGGCGCGACCGGGGTCAGCGATTTGATCTTCCCGGCCGGAGCGCCGAGGCGGGCGAAGAAGCGGCCGATTCCCGGCGTCGCCATCACCTTGCGGCGTTCGAGGTCGCGGAGTTTGCGGCGGGCTTCGACGAAACCGGGCTCCGCGTTGACCAGGTCTTTCAGGGCGAGAAGCCGTTCGGACTCCTTCGAAAGGCGGAGCGCCTGCTGGTACGCTTCCCGGACATCGGGCGTGACGGTTGCTAAGGTTTTTTTATCCATGACCAAGTATTTTGCTGTAAGTTTGTTCCAATGCCTCGTAAGTTGAACTTACATCATGATCCGCCGTTTGTCAAGCGGTTTCCGCCGCGATTTCTTTTTTTCTCTCTTTTCCGGCTGGATTTTTGTTTTTTTCGTGTTATAGTATGGGAACAGGCATGAAACGGTTTCATGACCGATTGATTAATTCCAGGGAGGGCCGGGAAATGGCACTGGTTCGCTGCGCATCCAATCCGATATTGTCGGCGTCGGACGTTCCGTTCGACGCTTCGCTGATCTTCAACGCGGGGGTCTGCAAGTTTCAGGGCAAATACGTCATGGTGTTCCGCAACGACGTCGGATTCGCCGCCAATGGGTGGGACTGGAGCGGGGTTCACACCAATCTCGGCGTCGCGTACAGCGACGACGGCGTCAAATGGCAGGTCCGCCCGGAGCCGTGGAAAGTCGCCGCCGACATCGTCGCGTCGAATCCGGAGATCACCCGGTTCTACGACCCGCGCCTCACGGTCATCGACGGCCGCTGCTACCTCTGCTTCGCGGTGGATACGAAGCACGGCGTGCGCGGCGGCATCGCGGTGACCGATGATTTCGACAACTTCGAGGTGCTCTCGATGTCCGCGCCGGACAACCGCAACATGGTACTGTTCCCGGAAAAGATCAACGGGCTCTTCGTCCGGCTCGAACGGCCGTTCCCGGAGTACAGCCGCGGCTACCAGGAGAAGTTCGACATCTGGTCGTCGGCGTCGCCGGACTGCCGCTTTTGGGGCGACACCGAGCTGGTGCTCGGCATGGAGGACGTCCCTTACGCCAACGCCAAGATCGGTCCCGCCGCGCCCCCGATCCGGACCCCGGAGGGCTGGCTCTGCACCTTCCACGCCACCTATAAGGACAAGAACCGCAAGCTGTTCGGCTGGGAGACCGCCAACAACCCCGCCGCCGTCTGGACCAAGGAATACTTCGCCGGTCTGATGCTGCTCGACCTGGAGAATCCGCGGAAGGTAATCGGCCTCGCGCCGGAACCGCTGATCAAGGCCACCGAAACGTATGAGCTCGAAGGGTTTCGCGGCAGCGTGATCTTCCCCGGAGGCATGATCCTCGAAGACAGCGGCGAAGTCAAGATCTACTACGGCGGCGCCGACACCGTCGAATGCCTGGCCACCGCTCCGGTGGACGATTTGCTCGGGCTGATCCGGCCCTTTTCCCGGTAAAAAGACTGGACTTTCGTCGTGCGGCGGGTTATATTAATCACCCCGCACGATTGAAAGGTTCGGTCCGTCATGAAATTTTATAAATCCGCCCCGGAGGCGTTCGCGGCCCTCGGCCTTGCGTGTCCTCCCGAGCTGGCGCGGGTGGAAGCGCGCTTCCCCCTCTATATCAACGACTACTATCTCCGGCTGATCGACCCCGCCGACTGGCGGAACGACCCCATTGCCCGCCAGGCGCTGCCGGACCCGGCCGAGCTGGCCGACGAATCTTCGAGTTTCGACCCGCTCGCCGAGGAGGAGCAGATGGCCGCGCCCCGGCTGATCCACCGCTTCGACGACCGGGTGGTGCTGCTGGCGACCGGACGGTGCGCCATGCGCTGCCGGTTCTGCTTCCGCAAACGGACCTGGACGACCGGGACGGAGCTGGGCGATCTCGCCGATTCCGAGCTGGAATCCGCTGTCGCCTACCTGCGCCGAACCCCCGCCGTGCATGAAGTGCTGATTTCCGGCGGAGACCCGCTGATGCTTCCCTTTGAACGCTTTCAGGCGATCGTTGATGCGGTTGCCGCTGTGGAGTCGATCGAGATCATCCGCATCGGCACCCGGATTCCAGCGGTCTGGCCGCAGCGGATCGACGCGGCGCTCTGCGACTATCTGCGCGGCGTACCGGGGCTCTGGGTGGCGACCCACTTCAACCATCCGCGCGAACTCACGCCTGAGTCGGAGGCGGCCCTCGGCCGCCTGGTCGGCGCGGGGATTCCGGTGGTCAATCAGACTGTGCTGCTCAAAGGGGTCAACGACGACGCGCCGGTGCTCGAACGGCTCTTCCGGCGGCTGGTGGCGCTGCGGGTCAAGCCGCACTATCTCTTTCACGTCGATCCGGTGCGCGGGGTGCGGCATTTCGCGACCGGCATCGGGAAGGGGCTTGACATTCTCCGCGAATTCCGCCCGCGCCTCTCGTCGCTGGCGGTGCCGACCTTCGCCATCGACTTGCCGGAAGGCGGCGGAAAGGTCGCGCTTCAGCCCGATTATTCGGCGGGGGAGCACTGTTACTGGGATATTCGCGAAAGAAAACCGGTGAAATACGAAACCCGCCTTTGCAATCAGGACGAAGAGGGTGTATATTAATCGCTTCCGCCGGGAGTTCCGGCGTGATGGAACGCTCCGCCGCACATGACTTGTTGCCGATCTCGGGTGGAGCCGGATGACAACTGACTGCTTGATTGCGCACGCCACAGGGCGTTTCCCGCCGTATGCACAGAGGTTGTTTTACAACAGCAGACGGCACGAAAGGCATGATGAGCGACCTTGAACAATTCCGCAGCCTCGGCGTTTCCGAGGAAATCCTGGAGGCGTTGCGCGTCAAGGGGTTCGAAACTCCTTCCCCGATCCAGGAACTGACCATCCCGAAACTGCTCGCAGGCGAGAACGACTTGATCGGGCAGGCCCAGACCGGGACCGGCAAGACCGCCGCGTTCGGCATTCCGATCATCCAGCGCTGCGAACCCGGATGGGACAAACCGCAGGCGCTGATTCTGGCTCCGACCCGGGAGCTTTCGATCCAGATCGCCGAAGAGCTGAATTCGCTGAAGGGGCGCAGCCGGCTCCGCATCGCTCCGTTTTACGGCGGGCAGGCGATTGAAATCCAGCTTCAGAAATTGCGCGACGGCATCGACGTCGTAATCGGTACGCCGGGGCGTCTGCTCGACCTCATGCGGCGCGGCAAGTTCGACTTCTCCGAGCTCAAGTTCGCCGTGCTCGACGAGGCGGACGAGATGCTCGACATGGGGTTCCTCGAAGAGATCGAGGGGATTCTCGCGGCGACGACGACGGAGAAGCGGATGCTGATGTTCTCCGCCACCATGCCGCCGGCGATCCTGAAGATCGCCGAGCGCTTCATGCGCGGTTACGAGGTGGTCCGGACCCTGGCCGAGCAGCCGGGCACCGCTCTTACCGAACAGATCTGGTTCGAAGTCCGGCGCGAGGATAAATTTGACGCATTGTCGCGGATCATCGATATGGAAGACGGGATTTACGCGCTGATTTTCTGCCGCACCCGCAACGACTCCGACGAGCTGGTCGAACGGCTCAAGCAGCGCGGCTTCCGCGCCGAGGTGCTGCATGGCGATATTGCCCAGGCGCAGCGGACCAAGGTGATCAACCAGTTCAAGGAGAAGAGATTCCGCCTGCTGGTCGCCACCGACGTCGCGGCGCGCGGCATCGATGTGAACGACCTCACGCATGTGATCAACTACTCGATCCCGCAGGAGAGCGAAACCTACATCCACCGGATCGGCCGCACCGGCCGCGCCGGGAAGACCGGGATGGCGATCACCTTTGTGACGCCGGGCGAAGCGCGCCGCCTGGCCTACATCCGCCACGAAACCGGGATGCGGATCGAAAAGCGGGAACTCCCCGGCGGAAGAGAGATCGTCGAACGGAAGAAGCAGTGTTTTTCGGAGCTGCTTACCGAAACGATTTCCGGCGGCAAGCATCGCGGTTGCCTCGGGTTCGCCGAGGAGCTGACAAAGCTGGCCGAGTCTCCCGCCGAGGTGCTGGCCGCGATCCTCCATCTCCGCTTTCAGGATGAACTGCGACCGGAGAATTATAACGATTTCGGGGCGAAAAAGCGCGACCGCAATTCGTGGGAATCGGCCTCCGATGACCGCGACGCCGCCCGGCTTTACGTCGGCGTCGGCAAACTCGACGGCTACGGCGCGGTGAAGATGCTCGATCTCCTCTGGGAACGGGCGCGGCTCCGGAAGAGCCGGGTCGGCAAGATCGATTGCTTCGACCACTTCAGCTTCGTCAACGTCGATCCCGAGGTGGCGGAGCAGGTGCTTGAGGCGTTCCGGCGCGGCGGCCCGACGGTCCGCGTCGCCACCGAACGGCCGGACGGCGACGCTCCGGCGGCGGAACGCCCGGAGCGCCCGGAACGCCCGGCGCGGAGAAGCTACAACGATGGTCCGGCGGCGGAGCGCCCGGAGCGCCCGGCGCGCAGAACCTACAACGATGGTCCGGCGGCGGAACGCCCGGAACGCGCCCCCCGGAAGCCTCGCGCGGAATCTCCCGCCGCCGCTCCGGAAGCGGAGAAGACGGCGAAGCCGCCCATTCCCGAAGGCCTGCGCAAGCCGAAGACCACGGCCGCCGAAAAGAAGCGCCGCCTCGGCAATTGGGTGGAAAAGATTTCCGCCGACATCGAGCTCAAAGAGAAGCGCGCGGCGCGGAAGCGTAAGTAGGTTCGTCGAAACTCATTCCGCAAAACGGACAATGCGTCACCTTCTCCGGCAGTTGCCAGGGGAGGATGATCGCACTGGGCGTGCGGGCGTCACTCGGGTCGATGACTAGATACCCCAGGGAAGCGCCGCATTTCGGGCATTTCAACTGTCGTTTGACATGACAGTAAATCCCGAGCAGAATTGCTATCCCGCAAGCCGAAATAACGACAAGTATGGGAATGACAATGATCGATAAAAATCCTCCCAGCGCCAGCGACAGTCCGACAAGCTGCCATCGCCTCCAATATTGGAGGCGGCGGTTCGCTTCATTTCGAAATGTTTTTTCCCGGAGCTGGTCTGACAGCGATCGGTACTTGAGCAATGCATAGTTGCCGGAATAAAGCAGAATGAACAGCCCGATTCCGAACAGTATTTCCGAATTTCCGAATATCCGGTCCGAACCCGTTTCTTCCCAAAATGGAAAAAACAAAATCAGAGGGGCACAGAGGAACAGTTGAAATGCTCCACGCCCGATTGCGTGCGTCTCTCCTTTGGGGAAAAACAGAAAGATCGCGTTCAAGACCGATAGAGAGACTAGGAATACCGAGGCGACACCGAATGGGAGCAGCGGAAATCGGACCTCGAGCATCTTGAGGAAAATCACTACGCAAAACAACAATACGCCCAGCCAGATAGAGGCGATCGACAGCCATTTCAGACCGGCTAATTGTGTTTGCCGTTCCACGGGAGGCTCCTTTCCAATATGGCAATGGAATCATCTGGAACGTTCCCGGCGAAACGGTTGATTCCGTTTCGCCGGGTTTTTGCTTGAGCTTAATAGGCGTCGTCGGCCTTGTAGTCGAGCATGTAGCTTTGCATCTCTTCGAGGCTGATCTTGCCTTCGCCGTAGAGACGTTCCAGCGACTTCTGCATGGTGATCATGCCGTCCTTGGCGCCGGTTTCGAGCATCGACTGGAGCATGGCGGTCTTGCCTTCGCGGATCAGCGCCTGGACCGGCGGGGTTCCCACCAGGATTTCGAAGGCGGCCACGCGCCCCTTGCCGTCGATGGTCGGCAGCAGCCGCTGCGAGACGATCCCGAGGACCACGCTGGCGAGCTGGAGCTTGATCTGGTTCTGCTGGTGCGACGGGAACGAGTCGATGATACGGTCGATTGTCTGCGGCGCGCTGTTGGTGTGCAGCGTGCCGAACACGAGGTGGCCGGTTTCCGCCGCGGTCAGCGCCGCCGCGATGGTTTCGGTGTCGCGCATTTCGCCGACGAGAATGACGTCGGGGTCTTCGCGCAGCGCGTACTTGAGCGCCGCCGAGAACGAATGCGTGTCGGAGTGGACTTCGCGCTGTTCCAGAAGCGACATGATGTTCTTGTGGACGTATTCGATCGGGTCCTCGATGGTGATGATGTGCTCGGCCCGGTTCCGGTTGATGAAGTCGATCATACTGGCGAGCGAGGTGGATTTACCGCTGCCGGTCGGACCGGTGATCAGGATCAGCCCCTGCTGCTTGGAGGTGAGCTGCAGAATCTGCGGCGGCAGATTGAGGTCTTCCGGCTTCGGGATTTTGCTGACGATCACGCGGCAGACGATGCCGACCGTGCCGCGCTGATGGAAGCCGTTTACGCGGAAACGCCAGTTCTCGGTCTCCCCCGTCTCCTGGTTCATCACCAGCGAGATGGAGAGCGCGAGGTCCACTTCGCGGTTCTCTTCGAAATCGACGCGCTGCACCGGGGAGAGGACGCTGTTGAGCAGCCGGGCGGTGTCCAGCCCGGCGAGCACCGGGAGGTCGAGCGGACGCAGCTCGCCGTGGATGCGCAGCACCGGGCTCGAACCCGCCGAAAGCAGCAGGTCCGACGCGCCGGTCTTGACCGCGGTCTTGAGCAGGCGGCTCATGTCGATGAACTGGATGTCGGGGTCTTCGGCGTCCTCGGCGCTGCCGTACTGGCTGGCGAACGAATCGACGCCGGAATCCATCCCCTTGAGCATCAACTGGAATTCGTCGCGGTTGGTGACCGCCTCGTTGGCCGCGTCGAGCGAAATGTACCCCTCCTTGTAGAGGCGGAAGATGGCGCGGGTGAAGGTCATCATGCCGCTGCTGCTGCCGCGCTTGAGCGCTTCGGCGAGCGAACGCATGTCGCGGTCGCCGACCAGCTTTTTGACCGTCGGGGTGCCGAGCAGGATTTCGATGGCCGGGTGCATCCCCTGGCCGTCGATGCGCGGAATCAGCCGCTGCGCGACGATGCCGATGAGCGCGCTGCCGAGGTCGCTGGCGATCTGGAGCCGCTGCTCCTCGGGGTAGAGGTCGACGATGCGCTCGACCGCCTGGACCGCGTCGCCGGTGTGCACCGTGGTGATGACGAGGTGGCCGGTCATGGCGGCCGAGAGCGCCACCTGGACGGTCTCCATATCGCGCATTTCGCCGATGACGATCACGTCGGGACTTTCGCGCATGGCGGCCCGCAGCGCCTCCGAGAAGCTGGTCATGCTGGAGTTGAGTTCGCGCTGGGTCACCAGGCAGTTGATGTCGCTGTGGATGAACTCCACCGGATCCTCGATGGTGATGATATGCTTGCTGAAGTTGTGGTTGATGTAGTTGACCATCGCGGCGAGCGTGGTGGATTTGCCGCTGCCGGTCGAGCCGACCACGACGATGATGCCGCTTTTCTGGGAGCACATCTCCGTGAACGTCGCCGCCGGGAGCCCGAGCTCCTCGAAGAAGAGCGCTTCGCCGGGGTAGACCGGGCGGGCGACGAAGGCCGGGCCGGTCAGCGATTCGAGGAAGTTCAGCCGGAACCGTTCGCCGGTCGGCAGCGTGTAGGCCGAGTCGTAGCTGCCGCGGGTGCGGTACTCCTGTTCGGCCTGCGGGGGGATGCACTGTTTGCGGAAGGCGTCGATCGCCTGTTCCGCAATGATCTCCTCTCCTTCCGGGGCAACCTGCCGCGAGCGCCGGAACGCCGGGGGTTTTCCGGCGGAAACGAAGAGGTCGGACGCCGCCGACTCCATCGCGTAATGAAGAAGATCACTGATTTCCATAAGCTGTGTTTCCTTGTTTATATGAATTTATCCGTATTGGCTTGAAAACCGCGGGTATATCTGTTACTTTAAGTCCAATGTCGCTTGAAAACAACCCCGGAACCGTAAAAAATATGGAAAAATTGTCGATCAGGATCAAAATGGCCGAAGGCTGCGCCGACCTCGCGCCGGCGAAGGCTCACCACGACGACGCGGCGTTCGATCTGCGTTCGCGCGTGGAGATGGAGCTGCCCGTGGGACGGAGCGTACTGGTTCCGACGGGGCTCTTCCTCGAACTCCCCGTCGGTTACGAGGCGCAGGTTCGTCCGCGCAGCGGCCTGGCGCTCAAACACGACCTGATGCTCACCAATTCGCCGGGGACCGTCGACGCCGGGTATCGCGGCGAAGTCGGCATCATCATGTACAATGCGGGGAAGCAGCCGTTCCCGGTCCGCCGCGGCGACCGCATCGCCCAGATGGTGATCGCCAAACTGCCGGAAGTTGAGCTGGAACTCGCCGACGACCTCACCGAGACCGGACGCGGCGCGGGCGGCTTCGGCAGCACCGGCAAGCACTGAATCAGGCGTCGGCGGTTTCGCTTTCGCCGGAATCGCCTTCGCTGTCGCTGTCGGATTCTTCGAGGGGGAGCAGCCCGTTTGGGAGCGCGTGCTCCTTCTTCATTTTAACCCCGAGCTTTTTGAGCTTTTCGCCCGGCGCGACGATGCCGTGGCGGCCGTCGCCCCCTTTCAGGCGGCCCGCGGCGCTGTCGTAGGCCCGGTTCGCGTCGGCGAGCTTGCGGCCGACTTCATCGAAGGTGTCATAGAAAGCGTAGAGGCGGTCGAGCAGCATCCCGGCGGTTTTGAGGATCTCCGCCTGGTTGCGCTCCTGTTCGTCGTGCCGCCAGGCGACGCGGATGATCTGGAGCAGCGCCATCAGGTTGACCGGGCTCACGATCAGCACCCGGCGTTCGAACGCCTGGCGCCACAGCCCCGGATCGACCGCCATCGCCGCCTGGTGGGGCGCTTCGCAGGGGATGAACATGATGACGAAATCGAGCGATTTCCCCTTGACGTATTCCGCGTAATTCTTCTTCGCCAGCTCATCGACGTGATTCCGGACGCTCAGGAAGTGCCGGTTGAGCGCGAGTTCGCGCCCGGCGTCCTCCTCGGCGTTGACGTAGTCTGTGTAGGCGGTCAGGCTGACTTTGCTGTCGATGATCACCTCGCGGTTGTCGGGGTAGTGAACGATGACGTCGGGGCGCATGATGCGGTCGCTCTCTTCGTTGCGGACCGCCTTGCCGTCCTCGCCGCAGAGCGTGCTTTGCACTTCGTAATGGACGCCGCGCTGGAGGCCGGATTGCTCCAGCAGCGTTTCGAGGATCATCTCGCCCCAGTTGCCCTGGGTTTTGTTGTTGCCCTTCAGGGCGGAAGCGAGATTGTTGGCCTCGGAGCCGATCTGGCGGGTGGTCTCCATCACCTTTTCGATCTGCGCTTTGAGGCCGGTGTTGAGCTCGACGCTTTTGAGTTTGGCGTCGTCCACCGCCTGCTTGAATTCGTTCATCCGTTCCCGCAGGGGATTGAGCAGGGCGCCGAGCTGTTCCTTGTTGACGTCGCGGAGCGCGCCGGAACGCTCTTCGAGGATCTTTGCGGAGATGGTTTTGAACTCCTCCTTGAGGAGGTCGATCTGGGTGCGCCATTTTTTTTCGGCTTCGGAACGCGCCTCCTGATACTCCCGCTCCCGCGCCTGGCGCGCTTCGGCCAGCGACTGGAGCCGGGATTCCAGGTTGGCGATTTCCCCGGCGTGGATCCGGGTCATGGCGTTGAGTTTTTCATCAAGCGCGGCGGCGGACTGCTTCTTGTGCAGCGCGAGTTCGGTTTCGGCGCGGACCGCCCGGTCGCGCAGCGCCTGGTTCTCCCGCGCGCCGGTTTCGAGCGCGGCGGACTGTTCCCGGAGCGTGGCCAGCTCCCGTTCCCGCGGCAGCAGCCAGCGCCAGGCCAGCAGCCCGGCCCCGGCGAAAAAGCCGCCCGCGGCGGCCAGGATGTAATACCATACGTTCATGGTATAATATAGCCCCCGCAAACCCGTTTGCCAACCTCGGCAACGCAGAAATTGCCGCGTTTTGCTGAAAATGGAAATTACAGG
>Ga0209373_10001503_pt1 | contig 26985 bp, 24 predicted proteins | sample Higcelweek5metaG_FD_187173 | JGI IMG/M metagenome (GOLD analysis project Ga0209373, IMG submission 187173) | Freshwater pond sediment microbial communities from the University of Edinburgh, under environmental carbon perturbations - High... | ecosystem: Environmental > Aquatic > Freshwater >... | reverse complement strand
CCTTCTTCAATTGAGCTAATAGCGAACAACAATGCGGCAAAAGCCAATGGTGAAGATGTTGTTGTAGTAACCGTAAAAGTAAACGATGCCAAAGGGTTGAACATACCAACGGCCAACAACGAAATCTTCTTCGACATAGAAGGCGAAGGGAAAATAATTGGCGTTGGAAATGGCAACTCGGCCAGCCACGAGCCTGATAAATTCATCGATAAAATCAATACGGCTAAAATTAAAAACTTCAAAGAGTTGGTTTTAACCGGCCTGAACGATTGGCCTGCAGCTTCGGCTAAAGCCAGCGAAGCCGATTGGAAAACAGCCTTCCAAAGCAACCGTGCCGACGACTGGACGGTTTATAAAGATACTTTGATTGCCTTGCGCGCATCGTTCGACCTGAAAAATATGAACGGCAAAACAACAGTCAACCTGTTTTCAAAAAGTATTGTCGAGAACCAAACCATTTATGTGAACGGTCATTTAGTGGCTTCGAACCTCGATAGGAACAACCGCAACCAGTCGTTCAAACTCGATCAATCGATTTTAAAAGAGGGGACAAATGAGTACGTGGTTGTTGGGCAGCGGTTTCGGAAACGTTCGCAATGGGACGAGCCCAATACCGACCCAGGGTTGATCCAAGTAATTACTCAGGCCGAACCTTGGAAACGGACCGTGTTCAACGGGTTGGCGCAGGTGATTATTCAAACCACCGGCAACCCCGGCGACATTAAACTTACAGCTAAATCGGTCGGGTTGGAACCAACGGTGTTGGTCATCCCATCGGTAAAGGCTGAGAAAAGGGCTTCGGTAGAATAGAAATACGAAGAGGTGCTTGGTCAGTAGTCATTAGTCGGTTTTATCGACTAATGACTACTGATTTTTTTTGTTTTTTGTTCAAATTCAATTTGCAATGGCTCCATCAAGTATCAAAACAAGCCTTCAACAACTCATCAACAGCATCGATGATGAAACCCAACGAAGCAAAGATAATCATGGGCATTGACCCCGCTGGGTCGAATGTAATGGGTTATGAATTATTGAGAGTTGAAAACAAGGCTCCCTGCAAATTCAATGCGCATTACGACAAGCTTAAATATTTATTTGCAAGAAACCCGATCGGGTAAAGAAATAAAAAAAGCGGCTATAAACCGCTTCTATATTATAACTGTTCTGTTATCTGTCGTTGTATTTCCTGAAATTCTTCAGGAGTAAAGGTCTTCTTTGGATTAGCAAAATTTACATCCCTTTCGCTATTCATAGGAATAAGGTGAATATGTGCATGAGGCACTTCGAGCCCTAAAACCACAACACCTACTCTTAAACACGGGATTGACTTTTTTAAAGCAACCGCAACCTTTTTTGCAAAAACCTGAAGGTTAATGTAGTTGTCGTCATCTAAATCAAAAAGATAATCAACTTCCTTTTTGGGTATTACCAATGTGTGACCTTTGGCTAACGGGTTAATATCGAGAAATGCATAACAATTCTCGTCTTCGGCAATTTTATACGAAGGAATATCCCCATTCACTATTTTGGTAAAAATACTGGCCATGGCGCTCTAAAGTGAAATGTCAATAATTTCAAAAGGAATGATCCCCGATGGAACTTGAATTTCAACTTCGTCACCAACTTTTTTGCCAAGTAAGCCTTTGGCAATAGGTGTTTTAATTGAAATTTTACCAGCTTTCAGGTCGGCTTCATGTTCTGAAACAATGGTGTATTTCATCACCGCATTGTTCTTTTTATTTCGGATCGTTACCACATTCATAATCTGAACTGCAGAAGTATCAATTTTTGATTGATCGATAATACGGGCACCTGCAATTTGAGATTGGAGTAATGAAATACGGGCTTCCAACATGCCTTGTGCATCTTTAGCTGCATCGTATTCTGCATTCTCCGAAATGTCGCCTTTTTCAATAGCTTCACCTATCTGCCGCGAAATAGAGGGGCGCTCAAATTTTACAAGCTTTTCAAGCTCGCTCTTCAACTTATTCAGCCCTTCTTCGGTCATATAATTAATTCCTGACATAATAATATCTTTCTATGGATTATGGATAAAAAAAATTAGAATCCCGATTGCCAGAACCGAAACTCCAATACGCTTACAAAAATAACTAATTTTTTCAATTACTAACTCAACGCAAACGGGCTCTACTTCGTAATTGCGTGTTTTTAAACATCTTGAACTGTCAAATATATTTTCGCTTTAGTATTTCAGAATAAATAACTGCTTTTCGAAGGTCAAAATCAAATTTTGGGTTATTAATTTGATCTCCGTCTCTAAAAAAATTCTGTTTGGTTAAATCATTTCCATCAAATGCCGTTTCTTTAATTGCCCTACCTCCTTCTTTTGCAACCAATTCATTATATTCTTCAGGAGCAATAAACCCTGAATAATTAGCAAACCTATCAGGGGTTGAAGGTTTGGTTTCGACGGGAATCTGCGCTGATTGCATCTCTTCAGCAATGCGTTCGGGTTCTGGATTAAATTGTTTCATTACAGAGGGGATCACCTCATCTGCATTCGTAATTTTTTCAATCCAACTTAAGAAATCATCTTTTTGATCGCTAACTTGTTTCGGTCGACTAATATTCTCGCCAATTTCACGTTTCTTATTTTTCTTCCCTACGGCACCAATAATAGAAATCGCAATTACAATTAATAATGGAATCAGATCTTCCATAAAAACATTGATTAATAATTTAATTTTGTAACAGTGTTTAAATTTAGCAAAAATGAATTTGGTAAAACTGATTAAGAATTTTTTTTCGTTATTTATTATTTCCGGTTTCCTTTTAATGCAATCGTGCAATGATTCGAATGATGATTATATACCCTATGTTCCGGTTGATTTCTCTATTGATTTAAATACGTTTAATGAATTAACCACCACCGGTTATTCGGAGAAATATGAACATGACGGTTATAATGGGGTTATTGTTTTTTGTGAGTATTACGATGTTGTGAACCCATATAATTCAATTTATCACGCATATGATGCGGCATGTACGTTTGAAATTTCCGATTCATGTTCAATTATAAACAATGATAACAATGTAATGGCAGAATGCCCTTGTTGCGAAACGAAGTATTCGCTTTTCGACGGATATCCGATTAGTGGATCAGCCACAATCCCCTTGAAATACTATTACGTTTCACTTATCAATAACAGGCTTTACATTTCGAACCAATAAAAAACGCCGGTTATCCGGCGTTTTTCATATCTCAACTATTTTATATCTTAATAACGATAGTGATCAGGTTTGTATGGTCCTTCAACAGGAACACCTAAGTAATCGGCTTGTTCCTTGGTAAGCTTAGTTAGTTTTACACCTATTTGTTCAAGGTGCAAACGTGCAACTTCTTCGTCAAGCTGTTTTGGCAAACGGTAAACATCAACAGCATATGTTTTGGTGTACAATTCAATTTGAGCCAACGTTTGGTTTGTAAACGAGTTGCTCATCACAAACGATGGGTGTCCGGTAGCACAACCCAAATTAACCAAACGGCCTTCGGCTAACAGGTATATTGAATGGCCATCGGGATATGTGTATTTATCTACTTGTGGCTTAATGTTGATCTTTTTTATGCCTTCCCATTTTTCGAGACGGGCAACCTGAATTTCGTTGTCGAAGTGGCCAATGTTGCAAACAATTGCCTGATCTTTCATTCCTGCAAGTTGTTCTGCAGTAATAATATCTTTGTTTCCAGTTGTTGTAACAAAAATGTTTCCTTCACAAAGTGTTTCATCCATTGGTTTAACTTCAAAACCTTCCATCGCAGCTTGAAGTGCACAAATTGGATCTATTTCGGTAACAATTACGCGGGCACCGTAGCTGCGCATTGAGTGAGCACAACCCTTGCCAACATCGCCATAACCAGCAACTACAACCACTTTACCTGCAATCATTACGTCGGTGGCACGTTTAATCCCATCAGCAAGGCTTTCGCGGCAACCATACAAGTTGTCAAATTTCGATTTGGTAACCGAATCGTTTACATTGATTGCAGGAAATAACAAACGTCCTTCTTCCATCATTTGATACAAGCGGTGAACACCTGTTGTGGTTTCTTCCGAAACACCTTTTACTTCTTTTGCTACATTATGCCAGCGCTGTGAATTTTGCGAGTAGGCAACTTTAAGCGCCTTCATCAACTCGATCTCGTCTTCAGCATCAACCGTTTTATCCAATATTGAAGGATTGTTTTCGGCTTCAAACCCAATGTGGATCATCATGGTGGCATCACCTCCATCGTCAACAATTACGGTTGGGCCTTTCCCGCTTCCAAAATCGAGGGCACGTTCGGTACACCACCAATATTCTGCCAATGATTCACCTTTCCATGCAAATACAGGAACACCAGCTGCTGCAATTGCTGCTGCAGCATGATCTTGGGTCGAAAAGATGTTACAACTGCACCAACGAACATCGGCACCCAGTTCAACCAGCGTTTCAATAAGCACTGCGGTTTGAATGGTCATATGCAGCGAACCCATAATGCGTGCGCCTTTCAGCGGTTTCGATTCTCCGTATTTTGCTCTAAGAGCCATTAAACCCGGCATCTCTTTTTCGGCTATTTCAATCTCTTTTCTTCCAAAATCAGCCAAATTGATATCGGCAACTTTATATTCCATGTTTATCTCTTTATTTCTGTTATTCTATTCAAAATTAAGGACACAAAGATAATACAACCTGACCAAAAAATAATGTGAGAGTAACGAAGGATTAAAAATCAACTTTTAGATCGATGAACTTAGTATTTCTTCTACTTGAATTTTATCCAATTCTAGTTGTGCCTTCAATTCATCGAGGTTCTGAAACTTACGTTCATCACGGATCCGGCTGTAGAAATGAAGAGTGACTTCTTTTTGATAAATATCCCTGTTGAAATTGAAAATATGAGCTTCGATGGTGCGATGATCTGCATTGGCATCAATTGTTGGACGAAAACCAATATTCAACATCGCACGATAGCACTTACCATCAACATCGATTGTTGTAGCATAAACACCTTTTGCAGGTACAATTTTGTAAGGATCGCCAACGACAATATTTGCTGTTGGGAAATCTATTTTGCGCCCTATCTGATTGCCTTGGGTAACTGTACCGTGTAACGAAAACCGATATCCTAGGTATTTTGTCACCGTTTCTATATCGCCTTGTTGAAGCGCGTTCCTGATTTTCGATGAACTAATATCAACATGGTCAAGCAAAAAAGTTTCAATTTGAACAACATTGAACTTGGCGAATACAGCAAATTTTTGAATATTTTCGAAACTCCCTTCTCTGTTTTTGCCCAACTTATGATCGTAACCAACAACAAGAGTGTGCATATGAAGCTTCTCGATTAAGATTTCAGAAATGAATTGATCGTAACTGAGACCAGCAAACTCTTTCGTAAAAGGATACAGAACCAAATGGTCAACACCAGCATATTCAAGTTGTAGCTCTTTCTCGGCAAGGGTCGTTAGTAGTCTTAGCGATGTGTCGTTTGGATTAAAAACCAACCGAGGATGTGGGTAGAACGTAAAAATTACACTCTCACCATCTACTTCATGAGCAATTTTTTTCAATTGATCAATCACTTTCCGGTGTCCCAAATGAACACCATCGAAAGTGCCGATAGTTATTACCGGATTTTTTGCTTGAAATTGCTCTATACTTTGATGAATAATCAAAACCTTCCTTCTTGGTAAGTTGCAAAAATAACTTTTTTGAATGAACTGCATTTCTGCAAATCTTAAAAATTGTTATAGCCGAATCACCCTTGTTCTTTAATTCGTATTTTAGCCCGAGATTCAAAATAAAGCAAGTGAAACTGCCATTTCAATTGATTGCCGAAGAAGGGAATGTTAAGATGGGAGTTCCATGCAGGATCTGCTCAATATTTGAAGTGTGTAATTTGGATTAAACAATTAGCCAGCAACTTAAAAGCATTAATATACGCATGAAAAAGCTCATTTGGATATTTGCATTTGTATTAATTGTTGCATCATCATGCAGCAAATCGAAAAATTTCAGCGTTAATGGAAACATAACCAATGCTCAAACGTCAACTATTTATTTAGAAAAACTTGAGCTGGACAAATCTGTGCCATTCGATTCCGCAAAGATTGATAAAAAGGGGAATTTTAAATTAACAGGATCTGTAAACCAACCAACATTTTTTATTCTAAAACTGAATGATCAAAAATTTGTCACCTTGCTAATCGACTCCCTTGAAGATATTTCACTATCAGCTGATTACATAAATTTTGCGAGTGAATATAAAGTTTCAGGATCATATGGATCGCAAAAGGTAAAAGAACTTAGTGATCATTTGGCAAAAACAAATACCAAAATTGATTCAATAAGTTCACTGCTCAATCTCTGTGCTGGCAATCCAAATTACGAAGTACAAAAACATGCATGGATTGCAGAAATAGACGCTGTTTATCGTAACCAAATGGCCTACTCGAGAAAATTTATAACCGATAATCCTTTTTCATTAGCCTCATTATTAGCTATCTATCAGAAATTCAACAATGATGAATATGTTGTGCAGGATTTACAGACCATTAAGGTGGCTGCATCGGCTTTACATTCAATGTATCCAAATTCAAACCATGCGCAAACACTATACAACGACACCGAGAAGATGATAAAAAATCTTCGTAATCAAGAAGTTCACAACTTCATTCAACAATACGGACAAAATACTCCCGAAGTAATTTTGCCCGATATAAACGGTCGCAATGTATCACTATCATCGCTAATTGGTAAAACTGTTTTAGTGCAATTCTGGTCGGCCGAAAACCATGATAGCAGAGTTTTTAACACTGTTCTAAAAGAAAACTATTCAAAATTCAAATCGAAAGGGTTCGAAATTTATCAAATCAGTATCGATGAAAATGAAGCGATATGGAAACAAGCCATAGAACAAGATGGGCTCAACTGGATTAACGTTTGCGATAGAAAAGGAAGTACAAGTGCAATCACAAGCTTCAATATATCACAAATACCTTACAATTATTTACTTGGGAAAGATGGATCAATTATAGCCAAAGACCTTAAAGGACCAGCGATCAATAAAAAGCTCAACGAAATTTTGAACTAAATAATAGCATTTTCGACTTTCTTTTTTTTGAAGTAAATAATTCATTGATGAACAACATTTACGAATAAACCAGAACTGGGTATTAGCAAATTGAAGGTTAAGTTTATTGTCAATTCATAGCCAGTTTATCTGAACTGATTATTTTTTTTGTGCGCCGTATATGTTTTTTTCTAAATTGCACCCGTTTATAAATAATGTAGCATTTTACATTGACAAATAAGAAGACATATTTTGTATCAGATGTCCACCTTGGAGCACCTGCACTTAGCAACAATCAAGAACGCGAGAAGCTTTTTGTAAACTGGTTGGATGAAGCTAGCAAAGATGCTAGTGAGATCTTTCTAATGGGTGATATTTTTGATTTTTGGTACGAATACAAAAAGGTCGCACCACGCGGATTCGTTAGAACACTCGGAAAAATTGCTGAACTAACAGATAAAGGAATTACTGTTCATTTTTTCACTGGCAATCACGATTTGTGGGTATACGATTATCTTCCTTCCGAAACAGGAGTGATTCTTCATCGTGAACCGTTTGAAACAATAATTGATGGTAAAACCTTTTTTCTGGCTCATGGCGATGGCTTTGATCCCGAAGAAAAAGGTTACCTCATGCTGAAACGTTTATTCACAAGCAAAACTGCTCAATTCTTTTTTTCGAGACTTCACCCAAATTTTGCATTCTGGGTTGGTCACAATTGGGCTAAAAATAGTCGATTATCGAGAGGATTAAATCCTGAAATTTGCTTAGACATAAAAGAAGAAGCAGTTGTCAAATTCGCAAAAAAATATCTCGTCGAAAACCATGTTGACTTTTTTGTTTTTGGACATCGGCATATTTTAATCGAAGAAGATCTAACGCCTAAATCAAAACTAGTGATATTGGGTGAATGGATTAATTATTTTTCATTTGCCGTTTTTAATGGAGACCAATTAGAGTTAAAAAAATATACTAAAAAAGAAATTGTTTTAGATAGCAATCATGAGTAAACAACTATTTACTACCATCATCGGATCGGGCAGTTATATCCCTGAGCAAATTATTAAAAATGAGGATTTTATAAATCACGAATTTTACGATCCTAAGAATAATGAACGGTTAGATCGGTCAAATGCCGAAGTAATCGAAAAATTTACTGAAATCACAAACATTAAAGAGCGCCGTTGGGCTTTAGACCATCAAGTGACTTCAGATTTGGGGGTATTGGCAAGTAAAGATGCTTTTGAAAGCTCTGGCGTAGATCCTGAATCGCTCGACTTCATCATTTTTGGGCACAATTTTGGAGACATGGAGAAAGAAACACAACGAGCAAAACTAATCCCAAATCTCGCGGCCCGCGTTAAACAACACCTTCACATTAAAAACCCTGCAATTATTGCTTTTGATATTTTAGCCGGATGTCCTGGATGGGTTCAGGCAATGATTGTTGCTGATGCATTTATCAAATCGGGGCAATACAAACGTGGGTTAGTTATTGGTGCCGATATTACTTCAAGGGTTGGCGATCCGCATGACCGTGACAGTATGATCTTTGCCGACGGAGCAGGTGCTGTTATTGTAGAAGCAGTTGAAAGCGAAACACCAGTTGGAATTCTTTCACATGCTTCGCGTACCGATGCTGTAGATTGGGCTGAAATACTTATTCAGGCATCATCATTGAATCCTGACTTCGACCAAACACAACGCTTCATTCGCATGCAAGGTCATAAAGTATATGTTTATGCCCTTCAAAACGTTCCTGGAGTAGCTAAGGACGCAATTGACAATGCAGGACTTACGCTTTCCGACATTAACAAAGTTCTTATCCACCAGGCAAATGAAAAGATGGATGAAGCAATTTGTCAGCGTTTAATGAAACTGTATAAGATGAAAGGCTCTTCGAAGGAAATTATGCCTATGACCATTCAAGAACTGGGAAACACTTCAGCTGCAACTGTGCCAACAATGTACGACCTTGTTAAAAAAGGAAAAATTGAAGGACACGAAATTAAAAGTGGCGACAACATCATATTCACATCTGTAGGTGCTGGTATGAACATAAACGCAATTGTTTACCGCGAAGTTTAAATAACATTCATGATATAGAAAGGGCATCCTGAAAAGGATGCCTTTTTTGTTCTCTCGCTTTTTGAACAAAAAAAAACCACAGAGGTCAGTTTTAAGATATTCTGACATCCCTGTGGTTAGAGGTTCTTTAAACCGATATCTTGTTTCGGTTCCTATTTCTTTAAAAATTTTCCTGAATAGCTGCCTTTTGCCGTTTCAACGGTAATGAAGTAGATTCCAGAGCGGAAATTGCTCATGTCTATCGATTTACTTCCAACGTTTGCTAAATTGTACGATTTCATCGTTTTACCCAAAGCATCTGAGATGGTGATCATTTTCATACCGGGATGTTGTACAAACAGTTGATCAATCACCGGATTTGGATAAATTTTAATGGCTGAATTGGGTAATTCTGCTACTCCTGTTGAACCTGCAGTTGCAATATTGTCGATATATACGGTTGTTCCTGCACTACGTGCGTCAGGAAAATCGGGGAAGACCACCAAGCGGTTGTAAGTGAAGCCTACAGCAGCCAAAAGGTCGAAGGTTAAAAGTTCCCATTCGTCGGTAAGAGTATTTGAGACTTTAACCTCTTGATTCGCACCGCTGTTTGTGCTGCCTTCAACTTTTAAAGCTGACGGACTTACAATGGTTTTTAATACCATCATGGTGAGAATATGCGCATCTTCGGTGAATTCTAACGGGCCATAAGTGTCTGACCACATTCCAACCCAAGTACTGGCGTTGTCGTGAACTACAAATTCCAAGACCTTGCTTGATTCATTTACTTCATTGGGGCTTGGGTTTGCTACAATGGTAATATCATCGGGGCTATCTGTTCCATTCGCAAAAAGAGTCCAAATATCATCATCTGTATCTTCTTCAAATTCAACAACAGTAGCCAGTTGGGCACTTACTCCAAGAGTAAATACCATTAGAAAGAGTAGTGTAAAAATTGTTCTCATAGATGAATTTTTTTATAGTTGTTAAAAATTCTGATAGCTGATTATAGAACAATAATTTATGCCGTAAGTTTTCATATTTTCATGATTTATAGCATGTTTGAAAAATTAATTCAGAAGGAGAAACCCAATTTGGTCAACCCATTCTTCACATCTTTATCTCCCATAAAAAGCTTCCAAAACAATTGGGTTCTGAAATTTTCAATCATCACCACAATAGGACCTTGGTCTATAGCCAAGTAGCGCGTTGGATACCAGTTTTCTGTTTCACTAAAAGCATCGTAAAAACCATAAGGTCCCCAAAGTTTGTTACCCAATTTCTCATAGAAATAGCGGGCAGCACGCATACTTTCATCAGGAGTGTATGGAAACGAGGAGAGTGCAGCGGTAGGTGAAATTACTCCGAGGTCGTTCGAAGGCATGTGCGCGTCATAACCGATTATTGAGTAACTGGCGGTTAACCCCCAGCAATTGGTCCCGTATCCTTTATATCCTTTCGGGTTTTCTACACAATACTTATAATCGATGAGCACATGGTTGCGGGTTTCGTTCCAGTAGTTTGCATATTGGTCTTTCAGATTACGTGGGTCGAGTCCCAGATATGAGTAGTGTGACCAGAAAAGTGGACCTCCAAACTCTTTCGCATAATTGTGCTTCAATTTTAACGTGTACCCGTATTTGGTCGTTTCGCTGTTTATATCACCGCTGCGTGCCCAGCATTTGTGATATGCGTCGGGCGATAATGGGTGAGTGGTAGAACTGGCACCCAAAATATAGGCAATAAGGCATTCGTTGTACCCTTCAATGGCAAAGTTCATCTCCCATTTGTAATTGGGTGACCAATGCCAGTAAAGTGCCGGTTTCTTGTTCTGATACCAGCTCCATTCTACGCCCCGGCAAAGAGTTTCCATTTTTTCAGCCAATGCTTTTTCCTGCCCATTGCTGCTGTTCATATAATTTTTTGCACATATTAAGCCTTGAACCATATAAGCTGTTTCCACAATGTCGCCACCATTGTCTTTGGTGCTGAACGGTTTCACCTTTCCGGTTTCTCCAAACAACCAGTGAGGCCAGGCACCATGAAAACGGTCTGCCTTTTCGAGGAATCCTGCAATTTGGGTTAACCGTTCAATTCCGGCTTCACGGGTAATGAATCCACGTTCAATGCCTACAAGAATTGCCATGATCCCAAAGCCTGAACCGCCTGTTGTTACTACTGTTTTATCATTATCAGGATAAACTCCGTCGATGTGGATTCGTTCGCAGGCCATTCCAGAAACGGGTTCGGCACCATCCCAGAAATATTGGAACGTGCGGTACTGGATCGAATCAAGCAGCTGTTCGTTGGAGAGAACGGTAGCAGAAACAGTCGGCACTTGTGTTTTTTTTACATTTGGAGAACAAGCGCCAACTAAAATAATCACCAAACTGATGAAAAAAAAATTCTTGCTCATACCATTAAAATTTTAGTATGTGAATCCCAATTTGTTTAATCCGTTTTGAATATCGGGGTGTTTCATAAATGTGTCCCAAAGTAACCCTGTGCGGTAATTTTCAATCATCACCACAATCGGTCCCTGGTCTATGGCCAGAAAACTGTTTGCTACCCAATTTTTCTTGGGGTTGAACGCATCTTTAAAACCATAAACGCCCCACAGCCGCCCATGCAAATCTTCATAGAAATAGTGTAAAGCCTTTAGCGACTGTTCTGGCACATAGGGCAGTGAAGCAACAGCAGCCGTGGGTGTGATTGTCCCGTTATCGGCACCACTGATATCGTAAGGAGCATGAGCCTGATAGCCCACTTCAGGGTCGTCGCTGGCAGTGAGCCCCCAAACAGAATCGGAGTAGGATTCGAATCCTTTGGGGTTCTTTACCGCATAAGTCCAGTTGATCATGGCATGATTTACGTTTTGCTCCCAGTAATTGGCATATTTATCTTTCAGATTTCGCGGATCGAGTCCAAGAAACGAATAGTGTGCGAAAAACATTGGTCCCCCATAGTGTGCTCCCAGCGGAAGCTTAAATCCGAAATAGGAAGCACCGTTTTGAATTCCTCCGTTTAAAGCCCATCCTTCATGATAAACATCGGCAGTGATTGGGTGGGTGGGCGACGATGCAGCCAACACATAAATAATGAGCGCTTCGTTCCAACCATGAATAGGCATGTTCATAATCCAGCCTTTATTGGGCGACCAGTGCCAGTAAAGCACTTTTTTCCCATCGCGGGTAAACCAGTCCCATTCTATTCCTCGCCACAATTCGTCAACAAGCGTTCGAAGTTCATTTTCTGTTTCATTATCTTGATTAAAATACATTTCAGCAGAGAGCAATCCTTGCATCAGAAAGGCAGTTTCGACCAAATCAGCACCATTGTCGTTTGTTGAAAAGGGTTTCACTTTTCCGGTTCTGCCATCCATCCAGTGTGGCCAGGCTCCGTGATACCGATCGGCTGATTTCAGAAATCTACACATTGTGAGCAACCGTTTTGCAACTTCATCTCTGTTCAGGAACTTACGATTTGCCCCTGCAATCATCGCCATCACTCCAAAACCTGTTCCTCCTGTAGTGACCACATCGCCCGAAGTGTTTCGTTCTCGGGCCATTCCAGAAGTTGGATGTCCAAAGCTCCAAAAATAGTCGAGAGTTTGACGCTGAACTGAATCGAGCAAAACAGAATCATTTACCCGCACTATCGTTACGGTGTCTTTGGGATCAGGGTCGGGAATGATTGGATCGGGGTCATTGTTGTTGCAGGCCGTGAACCAAACAAATGCAATCAGAAGCAATATGTCTACTTTTGAATTATTCATTTCTACCATTCGGGGTTTTGAGTCAACAATCCACCGCTCAAATCGATTTCCGCCTGAGGAATTGGATATAATTCATTCTTTCCTGTTTTAAAACCTTGAGCCGACAATACAGTTGTTGCTTGTTTGGTGCGCACCAAATCCCAGAATCGATCCTGTTCTCCGGCCAGTTCCAAACGGCGTTCGTTCCAAATATCCTGAATGGTGGGATTCGAAATGGCAGGTAACCCAACCCGGGCACGAACAAGATTTAACGATTGAGCGCCATTGCCACCAGTTTTTACTGTTGCTTCAGCATTCATCAAAAATACTTCGGCATAACGCATAATCCGAATGTTTTGGTCGCAACCGTAAGGGCCTGAAACTGTTGGGATGCGTTTAGGCACATAGGCTTTTCCGCTGTAGCGGGGAACTGTAACACCTTCCATTAGGTCAATTCCTTGAATGGAATCACCATCAAGCGTGACATCGCCTTTATAAAGAATTGTCGCTTTTTTTCTGATGTTGTCACCGGCAGCATCGAATGCTGCAGCAAGATTATCGGTGGGTACAAACCAGCCCCAGCCAAACTGACCACGCACAGCTTGAACTTCGGCAAATTGACTGTTGGATAAACCACTGTTCCCCGGGACCTGAGTCGCCACAATTTCGAAGATCGATTCGGAACAAAATTCTTGTTCGGGTCGGAATAACTCATAAAAATCGGGGTAAAGTGAGAACTTTCCACTACCAATGATCTCGTCGGTGGTTTGTTTGCATTCGGCCCATTTTTCGCGATACAGATAAACTTTGGCAAGTAGTGCTTTTGCTGCCCATTTTGTAGCATGCCCCAACTGGTTATCGGGATAACTTTCGGGCAGATTGGAGATGGCCTCATTGAGGTTGGTTTCGATAAAATCCCAGGTTTCATCGGCTGTAGCGCGAATCATTCCTTCGGGGCCAACAGGCACTTTATCTACTAAAGGAACTCCTCCAAAAGCACGAACAAGGTTGAAATAGTGAAATGCCCGCAGAAATTTTGCTTCGGCTATGTACTGCGTTTTCTTCGACTCGGTCATGCTGATGTTGGGAATGTTGGAAATAACCTGATTACTCAGGTTGATGGCTTTATAGCGGCAGTTAAAAAAATCCTTGATCTGACCGTCGGTTTTGGTGAACTGAAATATGGGAAACGAATTGGCCCATGCACCGTCGCCGGGACTACTTCCTTTCACCAAATTATCGGAAGCAAGTTCACTCATAATGATGTAACTGAACGCCGTAATATCCCAATGGCGCAAGTAACCATACATGGCTGTAACTGCTTTGGTGGCATCTTCTTCTGTTTGAAAAAATTCAGCAACCGGGACTTCACCTTCGGGTGGAAATTCAAGATAATCATTGCACGAAGTGATCACAAGCAGTATAAAAAGCAGGGTTATGATATTTTTCTTCATCGTTGTAAGCATTAGAAATTGACGTTTAAACCGATGGTTGTGGTGGTTGACAGTGGATAAACTCCGTAGTCGATTCCCTGAGAAGACGGGCTTCCTCCAGGTATCTCAGGTGAAAATCCGTTGTATTTGAAAGCGGTAAATGGGTTTTGTGACGCTATATACAACCTGATTTTGCTGATGTTAAGCTTTTCGGTGATCACTTTTGGAAGCGTGTACCCCAACTGAACATTCCTGATGCGGAAATAAGCTCCCGATTCAATAAAGAATGTACTTGGAAATGCATTTTTTCCACCGGCAATATCGGCTGAAGGATAACTGTTTGACTTCCCTTCGGCAGTCCAGCGGTTGGTATAGAAATCTGAATCGTAGTTTTCATTTCCAAAGCGATTGGCACGTTTGGCATTGTAGATTTTGTTTCCGGCAATTCCTTGGCAGTTGGCCGAAATATCGAAGTTGTAAACAGTCAATCCAGCATTGAAACCATACATTAATTTTGGAGTATAGCTTCCCTGAGAGGTTCTATCTCCATTGTCGATCACACCATCATTGTTCTGATCTTTAAACTTTAAATCGCCGGGTACAGCTTTGGGCATAATCACTTTCCCAGTAGTGTTGGTATAACTGCTTACTTCTTCGAAATTCTGAAATATGCCAGTGGCTTCGAGCACATAAAACTCGCCAATTGGATGGCCTTTTTGCGTATAGGTGGCTAAATTGCCATTGTAAACACCCCCATCGTAAAAAGGGAGCGTACCTGGAACAAGGTCTTTTACTTCGTTATGAATGGTGGTTATATTTGCTCCAATGGTATACGAAATATTGTTGTTCACTTTTTTATTCCAAGCCAAAGTTGCTTCAAGTCCGCTGTTTAAAATGTCGGCGTTGTTGTCGAGAACACTACCACCTGTTGTTCCCGAGGTCCCGATTAGTGGAACTGGGAAAATTGCATTGTGTGTTACACGGTGGTAATAATCTAGTTCAATATTCAGTTGATTTTCTAAAAGAATAGCTTCAACGCCACCATCAAACTCTTCAACAATTTCCCACAGCAAAAGCGGTTCAACCAAACTTGTAATGCTGGCTCCGGTATTGATGCTGGTGTTTCCGTAAGGGCCAAAAACCATGGAATACATACCGTCGTTGTTAACCGTTACAGTGTATGCGTTCTGCGGAACGTTGTTGTTTCCGAGATATCCCCAGCTGGCACGTATTTTTAGGTAGTCGACAATTTTATTCTCATTCAGAAAATCTTCTTCCGAAGCTACCCAACCCAATCCTAACGAGGGAGCAGTTGACCAACGGTTTCCTACAGGGAAGGTCGATGAGCCATCGCGGCGAAGGGTTCCGGTGAACAAATATTTGTCTTTGTAGGAATAGAACAACCTTCCAAAATAAGATGCGCTACGAATTAGAGAACCTCCATCGCCTGCAGTAAGGTCATCCTGATCGCCATTTGAAATGTATAAGGTTGCATCTGTTACATAAGGAACCCTGCTGGTTGATGCCCAAAGTGATTGACCGCGGAATTGAACAAACGACAATCCTACCATCATTTTCAACCGATGATCACCCACCTTCTTCTGGAAGTTTACTGTATTGTCCCAGGTGTAATTTATGTTCTGGGCGTTCGACCGGTTCAAGTGTGAAATGGTATCGTATTGAGTTGTTGAAACCCAATATTTCGGTGTGTAATTTCTTGTTTGTAAATGGGTTGCATCGAGTGTGAACGAAGTGCGTATGCTCAAATCTTTAATAGGAGAAAGTTCAGCATACACATTCGTCAAGGCTTTAAGTGCCTGGCTAAAGCTGTTGTGATAATTCACCGTTGCAGAGGGGTTGGCAAAGTTTCCGAATCCCATAATCACCGGGTCGGAATAAACAGAATCGTTAACCATTGGTGTAAATGCCGATGGCGCCAGATAGGCTTGCCCAAGTACGTCGGCAGCGTTGTTGGTTTCCCATCCGCTCAGGTTAATGTTGAATCCAGCTTTCATGTATTCCGATACGGTCATGTCCTGCGAACCGCGCAGATTAATGCGGTTGTAGTCGTTTCCTTTTACAATACCTTCCTGTTGGGTTATTCCAACACCCAAATAATAGGCCGACTTCTCGTTGCCACCAGAGATGTTGATATCGTGGTTCTGAATTTTGGCTGTTCTCAAAATTTCATCGAACCAACTGGTGTTTGCCGGGTATTTTGAGGCATCGAACGGTTGATACGAGCCATGAACCGTATCGCGAGTGTATGAGGCATACATTTTTTCATTGATTAGTTTGATGTATTCTGGGGTGCCGGCCATGTCGAGAACATTCGAAGCTGTTTGCAAACCGCTATAACCGGAATAAGTAACCGAAGCCTTTTTGTTCTTTCCCCGTTTGGTGGTGACAATAATTACACCGTTGGCAGCCCGAACTCCATATATGGATGCAGAAGAAGCATCTTTCAAAATGGTCATGCTTTCAATATCGTTGGGCGAAAGAAAGCTGATGTCGTTTACAAATACATCGTCAACAACATAAAGAGGATCGGCCGAAGCACTTACCGTTCCCAAACCACGGATGCGGATTGTTGGAGAGCTTCCGGGGGTCCCGTTGTTGCTTATTTGAACACCAGCCACTTTTCCTTGCAGTGCCTGAGCCGCATTGGTTACCGGCTGACTTACAATATCACTGCTTTTAATTGTGGTAATTGGTGCCGTGAGATCTCTAACTTCGGTGGTGCCGTAACCAACAACCACCACTTCATCAACATCGAACGATTGATCCTGAAGTTTGACATCGATGGAACTGCGGCCATTAACTGATATTTCTGTCGATTTGAATCCAACAAAACTAAAAATCAATACTGCCTCGGGTGAAGTTTGGATTGTGTATTGCCCATCGATGTTGGAGATGGTTCCTTGTGTTGTGCCCTTTACAAGAATACTTGCGCCAGGTATTGTTTCGTTCTTCGAATCGGTAACTGTTCCTTTAATCAAGAGTTGATTTTGTGCAAAGAGAACGGATGCCGAAAATAGAAGAAAAAGCAGAAAGAAAAAATTCTTCATAGTTTCATTGTATTTAGTTAGAATTAGTTTATCGATACTATATGACACTGATAATGAAATATTAAAAATTTGATTTCATCGTGAGAAATATGTAGGCGAATACACTTTTCAGAAGTCAGAGCATGTAGATGACAATTTAAGTATCAACAAATCTTAATGTTATATTGTTGTAAATTTTTCATAATTCTTGTTATGGGGTTTTTAAGAAAAAAAGAAGTGCATCCATACCGTTTTAGGTTGAAATTTTTACTTTTCAGAGAATAAGTTAGTCAATTATGGGAAAATAGATTGTCAAAAATTTATTTTTATAGCATGAAACGAACATGCCGCTTTGAAATAATTTTAGAGGAGGTGGCACAATCGGAGATTTCAGCGAAGCTAAAAAGGAATGAAAATAAAGTTAAGAGTGGATTTTTCGTGGCATTGAGTTCCATGAGAACGATCAAATAATCAATTAATTAATACTGCTATTTTCTCATGAATTCAAACGATCATCTCAATACCGAATGGCGTAAGGTGGCCTCAACCATTTACAAAAAGCCTATTGATTCAAAAATATTTGGAGCTGTAGATTTCGATGTGACTAATCTTGAGTTGTTTATCTCTGAAAAGAGGAAGCATGGGTTGAAAATGACCCTCACTCATTTTTTTGTTCTCACCGTAGCGCGTGCTTTGAAGGAAGAGGTTCCTGAATTTAATGTTTACTATAGGCGTGGGAAAATTGTAGCCCGTCCTTCTATCGATGCTATGGTGAGTGTATTGCAGGCCAATGGGGGCATGAGTTCGGTAAAGATTCCGAATGCGAATACCCTAAATTATTCAGAGCTAGTTGAGACGATGAATCACGAAATACACAAAACACGTAACGGCAACGAAAAAGGTGTTGGTGAGAGTAAGAATTTTTTGGCCCGCCTGCCCTGGCCGCTCAATAAGTGGTTTTTCAGTTTTTACAAAATGATGATCATCGACTGGGGCCTTTCGTTCCCTTTGCTTGGATTAAACCCAAATAGTTTTGGTTCGTTTGTGATTACGAGTATCGGAACACTTGGGCTTGATACCGGTTATCCGGCACTTTTACCCAGTTCGAACGTTGCTTTTGTATTTGTATTGGGAGGGATTCAGAAGAAACCTGTGGTGGTAAACGACGAGATTGTGATTCGCCGTATGATGAACGTTTCTATTGTTTTCGATCACCGTTTGGCCGATGCTTCGCATGGTGCACGCCTGTTGCGCTTTATTAAACAGCAGATGAGACATCCTGAAGATTTGGAATAGGGCTTTCGATGCCATCGTTATCTTTTATGATCGGAATTATCGGATAAACTCCTACATAAAGCAAAGAGGATGTCCCATATTTGGGTCATCCTCTTTGTATTTTTGTCACGGCCTTAAACCGCGAGTATTAAAGTAAACTTTCAGGATTCAGATTGTCTTTCTCAATATCTTTGAAGTATTTGAATGTTCCAACTTTAAGTTCATTGGTTGCCACTTCGTCACAAACAATAATTCCTTTCTGATGCATTTGTAATGCACTAATTGTCCACATGTGATTAATGCCTTCTTCAACAGCATGTTGTAGCGCTCTTGCTTTGTTGTGCCCATTTACAATAATCAACACTTCTTTGGCATCCATTACTGTTCCAACACCTACTGTCAGGGCTGTTTTTGGTACATTCGAAGGATTGTTGTCGAAAAATCGGGCGTTGGCTAAAATTGTATCGTGGGTAAGGGTTTTAACACGAGTTCTCGATTGAAGTGAAGAACCGGGCTCGTTAAATGCAATGTGCCCATCAATACCAATTCCTCCCATGAAAAGATCTATTCCACCGTAGTTGGCAATCTTTTCTTCATATTGTTTACACTCTTCATCAAGATCAAATGCGTTCCCGTTTAGGATGTTCACATTTTCAGGTTTAATGTCGATATGGTTAAAAAAATTTTTCCACATAAACGAATGGTAACTTTCAGGGTGTTCCTTTGGAATACCTATATATTCGTCCATGTTGAAGGTGACAACATTCTTGAACGATACTTTTCCACTTTTGTGAAGGGCAATAAGTTCTTTATAGACTCCAAGTGGCGATGATCCTGTTGGTAGTCCTAAAACGATAGGGTTGTGTGATTTGTGGCTGTTTATTTTTTTTACGATATAATTTGCTGCCCAGCGGGATAAAGTAGCATAATCGGGTTGAATAATTAGTCTCATAAATTATGTGTTAGGTTGAATCTAAAATGAAAATAGGAATTAGAGAATTAGGAATTAAAATTAAGCAATTCCGTTTTAAATCTTCGATACATCTGTTTTTTTATAAGCTGAGGAGTAAAAAGATTGGAAAAACAAGAGAGGGTGCCCCTTAATTAGCGACACCCTCTCTTGTTTTTGTGGGGCGTACTGGAATCGAACCAGTGACCTCTTGCCTGTCAAGCAAGCGCTCTAAACCAACTGAGCTAACGTCCCTTTTCTTATTACCGTGGCCAAAAATAGAAATTTTTCTCAAAAAAAAGCCCAACCGTGAAAAGATTGGGCTTCGACATTCGTTAGAGAATACTAGTGTAAAGAGGTTAAATTCTTTTCAAACCGAGTGTGTTTGAAAACAATTTCATGCGATTCATCTTTAATTACAAGGGGTAAGAAGCAAGCAATCAAACCCATTGCTTCCATACGGGTTTTCTTAATGGGTGTTAAGATCGATTGTTGATTGAACGATTCATTGTTGAGAAAATTACCATACTTCGCGATATCAATTTTTTGAAGTTTGTCGGGCATTTTGCGCAGTCCAAAACCATTTTTACTACACAAATACATAACTTCGAAATGTTCGTTTCGAACTAAATAGCAGCACTCCATCTCTTTTGGGCACACTTCAATAATGTACTTTTCAGAGGTGTTTGCATAGGAGAGTTCGTAAATGTTTTTACTTTTTTCTTTGATCTCGTAATTCGACAGAAATGTATTGCTGTCGCCTTTTGCAGCTGAACTTGCCAACGTTGAAGTAGCAAAAACCAGCAAGATTAAAAATGTAAGAATAGATTTCATGGCTTGAAAATTTAAAATACACATCAAATTTACCCCCTTTGGGAATTGACTTTCAGGTTAAATGCCATAGGTGGGATTATAGCTTTCAAATTGGCGGTTAGGGCGTGCGAAGGTCGTTTGACAATTCGGTGCAGTTAAATTCAATCTCTGCAACAAATAACATCAATCAACTAACCAAAGTTGTTTTATATCCAATGAACGATCATATTTATTTCTGACTAGTAATTCATTTGTACTTCGATGATTGTTGTTTGTGCTTCGCAATAGGTATTTGATGAATATAACGCATACTTGCGTAATTTTTTTGCGTAAATTCCGACTTACTACCTGAAAAAGACCTAAAAATTTGAACATGAACCGACAGCGTTTTTCATATAAAACCAGCAATTTTTTTCAAAAAGTAATCGATTTTCCTTTATTTTTTCACCTCATTCTTTGGCTTTTGGTAGTGCTGATCCTTTCTGTGCTAACCAGCTTAAATGGCACTTGGCCCTTCTCTTTTTATTTGTTGAACACAATTTCTGTGTTACCGGCACTCTTGGGGTTCAGTTATACCATGGATATTGTTGGTATGAACCTGTTTTTTGGAAAGCATCGCCATTTTATTCTTTTTCTGATAATCTTTGTTGTTGCAACAATTAGTTTTTCCCTACTAATTCCGGGGTTGAGCCACATCATTATGTTTGGCATTTTTTATCCGCGCGTATTCGAACCTCTTCCCTGGTTCAACTGGCGTACTATTCCACAGAACCTCATAATCCTTTGGTTTCCCTATTTTATTCTCTCTATCAAAACCTTCTTTGTAAATTGGTTTAAGTCAGAAAAAGAACGGCTTTCGATTGAAAACAAGCGGCTTCTGGCTGAAATTCAGTTGATGAAAATCAAACTTCACCCACATTTTCTATTCAATACGCTGAACAACCTCTATGCAATGTCAAAAATCAATTGTCAAAACAGTTCGGAATACATTCTGAAACTGTCTGAAATTTACCGTACTATGCTTTACGAATGCAATCAAGATTTTTATCCGTTGCGCGAAGAGCTGGCACTTATCCAAAACTATATCGACCTTGAAAAAATAAGGTACGACGAACGGTTGAAGCTTCAGTTTGCCATCCCAACCGTAATAGACGATCATTTAGTGATACCACCACTACTGCTTTTTACCTTTGTTGAAAATGCATTTAAACACGGGTGCCGCCACGATGTTGGTAATCCATTTATCGATATCGAAGTTCGTATAGATGAGGCGTTCATCACCTTTGAATCGAAAAACAGTGTTCCCAATCATCAGATTGAGAAGTCGAAGTATGGCGGCATTGGACTCGAAAACACCCAGAAGAGGTTACAACTTATTTTCGAAGATGAATACACCTTTGAAAAAGATCTTTCAGCTAATTCATATTCGGTATTTCTGAAAATTCCTAAACTAATGAATGTATGAAGAAGTATTTGTTTGTATTGATGGTGTTGATGTTTGCAATCTCAGGTTGTTCTGATCAACGGCAGACCGAAAGGTTGCTACAGCATTTTCTCGACCGGCACGAAGCTCGTGTAAAACCCATTGTTTCCCGCTATTACGAGGCTGAGTGGAATGCCCATTCGGGAAAAACAACCTTTAGCGAATTGCTCAACGAGTCGCGTTTGATGGATTCGATGTACATGGCTGCTGGCAAGCCTGCCGAGTATTATCAGAATTTGTTGAACAACGTTTATGGGAACACTTCTGATCTGGAGGTTCTTCAAAAGATTAAAGATTCGGGTTTTATTGTCGACTCGTTGCTAAAACGACAGTTCATCAAAGTTTTCAGGGAATATGTTTCGATTTCTAACAATTGGGATAACAGCGATAAACAGATGGCCAATCTTTTTAGTCAGTTTTATGAATTGAAGAGAGATGAAACAGCTTTCTGGGATTCAATTAATAAGACCGATTCCCCTGATGCACAGAAACAATGGGTTGAACGTTTTTCGGGGTTAAGCGATAATTTTCGGGGAGTGATTAAAGCTCTGAATGAAGACTCTCGTAAAATGGGCTATCAGAATTACTACCAACTTAACATGGATTTTAGCGGAGTTGATTATAATGAACTCAATCGGTTTGTCGATTTGGTAGAAGCTGGGACACACCGTGATTTTGAACGTTTGATGAAACAGGTTTACATTGAAGTTTGTAAAAACAATAATATCAGTGAATTGGAAATTGAACCTCAGCTTGTGGATCAGGAATTTCGTAAAATGGTTATTCCAGCCGAGTGGGATTCGGTTTATTCGAAGGACGATTTTATGTCCATTATCAGAGATTTCTATGGGATGGGCAATTTTAATATCGACGATATTTATGCAAACAGCGATATTTGGATGGATGAAGGGAAAATAACTCAAAGTTTTTTCTTTTGCCTCGATTTTGAGAAGGAGGATTATCGCATTTACTCTAATTCAGAGCCCAATACCTATGGTTTTCTGAACATGTTGCACGAGTTTGGTCATGCAGTTCATTATAAGTCGGTGAATAGAAGTACTCCTTATTTTTTGACAGAACCACACCCCATTACGGCCGAAGCTGTAGGAATTTATTTTGGGAACAAATTGTATCACTCTGATGAATTGCATCGATTAATGGGGATCGAAGAGCGGCCACAGTCCATCTATTTTGAGGCGTTTTCCGATCCGGCAAGTTTGGTTTTCATCAGAAAAATGATTCGGAACATTCATTTTGAAAAGGCTATTTTCGAAAATCCCGATCAAGATTTCAACCAGCTTTGGTGGAGCCTAACCGAAAAATACCTCTTCGAAAAATCCAGTAACAAGGATCAACTGCCAGTTTGGATCTCAAATTACCATGTTCTTTCACTTTCAGGAATTCATGTCGCTTATTTGTACGCCACGGCATTTGCTGCTCAGCTCGAAGCTTCATACCCCAATGGAAACTTCTCTATGTTAAAAGAGAGGCTTCTACAGCATGGAGATACTATGCCATGGGATAGGTTGGTTGAGATTTCTACAGGTGAGAAACTCGATTTAAACTACTTGTTTAATTTGTACCGGAGAAAGAAAATAAGCAGTAAACCCATTCATTCTGTAGTAACCGATACTCGACTGATGTTTACGAACAATATTCAGGTAAAAGGGTAAAACCGTAATTTTGACGAACCTTGAAAATAAAAAAAATAAGCAATGAAAACACGATGCATTATTGTTGACGATGAACCCCTCGCTCGCGAACTGATAGCCGATTATGTGCGGAAGATAGAAAGCATGGAATTGGTTGCTCTTTGTAGCAATGCGATGGAAGCCTTTCAACTATTGAAGGAAAAGAAGGTTGATTTGATTTTTCTCGATATCAACATGCCGCAAATTTCGGGTTTCGATTTTATTCGGTCACTCAATTCTCCTCCTAAGGTAATTATAGTTTCGGCCTATAAAGAATATGCACTCGAAGGGTTTGAGCTCGATGTGGTCGACTATTTGCTGAAACCGGTTTCCTTTTCACGGCTGTTGAAGGCTGTTGACAAGTATATGATGCACACCAATAAGCCTGTTCTTACATCCAATAACGAGCAAATTCAAAAGGAAGAATTTATCTATCTGAAGGAAAACAAGAAAGTGATGAAGGTGCTGTTAAGTGAAATCGATTACATCGAAGCCATGGGCGAATATTGCCAGGTGTTTATCGAAGGGCGGCGCATAATTCCCAAAATGTCGATTAAAAATTTTGAAAATATGCTGATTGATAAGGAGTTTATCCGCATCCATAAATCGATTATTGTTCCGATAAGAAAAATCACAGCCTTCTCATCTTCAATTGTTGAAATCAATAAAAAGAAAGAGCTGCCCATTGGGCGAAGCTATAAAGTTTCGGTTTTGCATGCACTTCAATACAACGAAAAATTACAAGAAAGCTAAAAATGTAAAAGGGGCTCAACAGAACCCCTTCATTGTTTTAAAAAATTACGCTTATTTTTTTTTACTAACCTGCCCAAAACTAACTTTTCAAAATTGGCATATCTTGGAATATCGACCAACAGCAGCCAATTCAGGACAAAAAGCACAATTAGATCACCTTCACGGTTCATAATGCTTTTGTCAGTTTTTATTTGCAAATTCAACTCCCCCGCTCCCGCGAACATTCTACATATACTGATGAGCAGGGGGAAATTGAATTACGTGATAACATATCCCGACCCTGAATTGAACGAAGTGAAATCGGCGGAGCAAAAAACGTGCATTGCAATCGAAGATCAACGTAGTTAAATGCGCATTAGCGGCCGCATATCCTGAGCTAGGGGGAGTGGGAGCTGCTTTAAGGATGTCATCCCTCAAAGGGATGACATCCTTAAAGGTAATTTTGGAAAATTGGATGCGTGGTTCCATTGCAAGGTATGGGTTGACACTTTAAAGTTGCTGATTACACAATTGAAGCGAAGCGTAAATCAGTGTAGCTAAATTAGCACCAGCCCCCGCATATACAGATCAGCCTGGGTCGACCTTAGCTCATATACCGAGCAGCAAGGTTTTGCAATGTAAAAAAAATAGATATTTTGAAGGAATAGGAATTTGGCAAAAAGACTTAAATTTGTGGCAAAACAAAATTGATTATGCAAAGGATAGTACTGGACATTCCCGATAATAAAATTAACTTCTTTATGGAGTTGGTAAATAATCTGGGCTTTAAAAATGTAGAAAAACTCTCCAATAAACAAAAAGAGTTTGTTGACGATTTAAAAAGCTCGCTAAACGAAGTGGAACAGCACAGGCAGGGTAAAATTAAATTACAATCGGCTAAGGATTTTTTAAATGAGCTTTAATGTAATTGTTACCTCCGGCTTTAAAAAGCATGCAAAGAGTATTGCTAAAAAACATCATTCCCTGAAAATAGATATTGAAGAACTTATCGGTTCCCTTGAACAAGACCCCACACAGGGCGAACCCCTTGGCAAAGACTGCTATAAGGTACGCATGGCCATTTCCTCCAAAGGTAAAGGCAAAAGTGGCGGAAGCCGTGTTGTTACCTGCGTTAAAGTGGTTGAACAGGATGTTTACCTGCTATCCATTTACGACAAATCCGACAAAGAAAGCATTTCCGACATGGAACTCGACAACCTCCTCCAAATTGCCGGGCTGGGGTAAACGTAAGAAAATGCACCGCATGTTGGTCGTGGGTAATGTAGTTCTCCGATGACATTTTTAGTTTGGTAATGTACTGAAAAATGGTTGGTCATTAAGCACCAAGCAAACAGGCGTAACCGCTCCTAGATATATGCTAAACAATTCGCAAACGCTAGTGCGGATTTGTAATCCGCGCTTTCTGGCTTGGGATTTATAATCCTTTTACCTTAAGCAAACTCTATATCTACCAATCCCTTCTCTCCCGCATAATCTCTAGCAGAACTGTACAAATAATCCTCGGGATGTGCCACTATTTCTGCCCTCACAGGGTTGTTATGGATGTAATCCATCTTTTCTTCCAAAAATGCTGTTGTGTGTATTTCTTTGGCTTCGTTGCCATCTTGCCACACCTTAAAATTCTTGATCTTCTTGTTGTTTTTACCATCATACCAAAACAAGTTGAGCAGCCATTCCCGGCGGCTCTCTGGTATCTCTTTTATGGTTTCTACAATGGCTTTGCTAGTGAATTTTTTGAAATCACGAAGGATGTCCGACAAGTTGCCTTCATCTGTAGCACTTGCAATAATGTGTATATGGTTGCTCATTAAACACCAGCAATATACTTTGAGCCCTTTGTTGGCAATGCAGTAGTTTAATGAATCAACAATCAGGTGCTTATATGTCGGGCGACTAAATATATCTATCCACTCAACAATTGTTAACGTGCAGTAATAGACATATCCCGGCGATATTTTGTTGCGGATTCCCATGCTTTAAAAATAAGGAAAATATTTAATGCGGGATTGAAAATCCCGAACCTGTTAGCCGCGGTTTGCAATCGAAGATCACCCTTAGGTAAAACCGCAGCAGCGGCCGCGATCCTTACAGCATATATCGATCAGTGGGGTTGATAACCATTGAAAATCAGGATTCACACTCAAATCAAAATAAAATCAGCTAAAAATCTTTCGACCACCCCTGATTGCAAATTCGCAGCAGCGTACGCGACCATTCTACAAATCCCGATGAGCAGGTTGCAAATTCTCAGCAAGCGCTGCAGATCTCGATCAGCAGGGCAGCGTACGCGATCTTTCTGCATATCCTCATGAGCAGGTTTTTGCAAACCGCGCCTTTCAAAAATTGGATTTTCAATCCAACATACTAAACTAAACAAACCCCAGCCACTTTAAACATTGAACTATAACAGTATGGAAGCTATTTAATTACGTGATCGCAGATCCCGAACCTGAAAGCCGCGGTTTGCAAAACCGCAGCAGCGGCCGCGATCCTTAATGCATATACCGAGCAGCCCGGGGCTGTCCGACAGGGACTTGATCCGTTCCAATATCCTGTCAGGGCTTGGTATTTTAATGTACGGACTGGAGTGTAGCCCTTTTTTTATATTGATTGACAGGTCTTCGGCACAATCGCCACCACAGAAA
>Ga0209373_10001502_pt1 | contig 27024 bp, 31 predicted proteins | sample Higcelweek5metaG_FD_187173 | JGI IMG/M metagenome (GOLD analysis project Ga0209373, IMG submission 187173) | Freshwater pond sediment microbial communities from the University of Edinburgh, under environmental carbon perturbations - High... | ecosystem: Environmental > Aquatic > Freshwater >... | reverse complement strand
AATAGTAATCAAATTTTGTCCCTAATATTTTATAAATTTCTTCAAACGCCTCAAGAGTGATTTTTCTTCCCCAATCATATATTTTATTTATTTCTTCATCAGATTTATCGTAAATCTTTTTATTTATCTCATCTATTTCTTTTTTAACATTTTCATCTGTATCATACAAATTACTTCCCCTTACATAACATTCGCCAATATATTGGGCTTTTTCTGAAACAAAAATATCTTCGTTTGGTAATCCAAATTCTATAAGTCCATATATTGCCTTTGCTACATGAGGACCAACATCACCTTGATAATTGGCTCTTATGGTTTTAGCACCAGAAAATTCAACGATTCTAGAAATAGACTCCCCTATAGCGTTAGCCATCAAGTGACCAATATGGAAAGGCTTGAAAGGATTCGGATCTGTATATTCAACCATTACTTTCTTCCCAGAGAGTAAATCGTTCTTACCCCAATCTTTTTTCTTATCTAAAATTTCTTTTATATTACTTTCAAAAAAATCATTTGAAAGATAGAAATTTATAAATCCAGGTGGAGCAACTTCTACTTTTTCTATTTCTTTCGGTAGACTATTTTTAACCTTAACACCTATTGTCTCTGCTACTTGTATACAACTTGGTTTTAACTCATTAGTTTCAAACTTTTTCCAACAAAGCATTGCTACATTCGTAGAATAATCACCATTATTAAAATCTTCAGGGTGTTCAACAGTAAAAATGGTATCTTTTACATCAAGATTATTAAGAGTGGCTTTTATTAAATTCTCTAATTTCTCTTTCATTCGTAATTCGTAATTATTAATTCTTAATTATTCTACTTTCTTCCCGTTGAACCAAACATACCTTCCCCACGAGCTGATTCACTCAATGTATCAGTTTCTTCCAATTCGGCAATTTCTACTGGAAATATAACTAATTGAGCTACTTTGTCTCCCTCCTCTACAGTATATGGTTCACTGCCCAAATTTACAAGATGAGTATTATATTCACCTCTATATCCAGCATCAAAAACTCCACCCATCTGATGAAGCCCTGCTTTTGAGAGACTAGATTTATCTTTCACTAAAGCTGCATATCCTTCTGGAAATTCCAATGCAAATCCATGCCAAAATCTATAATGTCCCATTGGTGGTATCGTAACTGTTTCCATAGAATACAGATCCATACCAACATCTCCCGGATGGGCATATTTTGGTAATTTTGCATTTTCTTTTAACTTTTTAATTTTGATCTTCATTTTATTTTAAAATTTTTTTAACTTTTTCATAGACTATTTCGTGAATACTTTCACGTGATAAAATTTCTCCTTTTTTTGAACATTCTATTTTAATAAAGTTTGGAACTTCTTTAACTAACTTCAAAGCACTCTTACGAGAATTGATTAAGAAATTAACATCACTTTCGTGAACATCTTTTTTCTTTTTCAAATATTCTCTTTTCATTTTATTATTACGGTCTTTTAAAAGCTTGAGAGTAAGTTCAATCGGTAAACTCAAATATAAGGTTAAATCTGGTCTTGGAATTTTAAAGACCTCATACTCCATTTGATTGAGCCATTTAAGAAAATCATTTCTCTTTTTTGCACTAGTTATTTTTCCGCCTTGGTGAATTTGATTTGCTGAAACATATCTATTAGCAATAACAATGTAACCATTTTTAAGCCAATTTCTCATCTCTTCACTTGATTCGAAGCGGTCAGCAGCATACATTACAGAAGCAATTTTAGGATGAATATTGAGCCAGTTATAATATTGTTCGGAAAGACAATGCCCAATGAATTTTCCAAAGAAATTTTTGTAATATTCAGGGAAATCAACAACTTTAATCTTATAACCATCTTTCTGTAAATGCTCGGCTAAATAAGCAACCTGCGTAGCTTTTCCGCTTCCATCTGTACCGTCTATAACTATAAGTTTTCCTTTTTTGTTTTGTTTATTCTTTGTCATAAAAGTTCTTTCCTGTTTTATATGAATCAATAATAATTTGTGTCGGATAAAAAAGTGGTTCTGGTAAATCATCGAGCGAATACCAATCCCATTCGCCTATTCTTTCTTCGGGATTAGTTCTCGGTTCTTCACTTTCCCAATCCGCAGAAAATGACATCAAAATATCCTGACGATAAGAATACCTGTCTATATTTGCTACACTTAAAAATTTAACATTTTTAATCTTAACACCAGCTTCTTCTTCTGTCTCTCTTTTTACTGCAGTCTCAAAACTTTCCATGCGTTCTATCCGGCCACCAGGAAAAGAATATTCTCCTGGAGCGTGCTTACCACATCTTTTACCAAGTAGAACTTTTCCATCTTTTAATATCATCACCCCAACACATGATTGAGGATCTTTGTCTAAATCTGACATATAATTACTTGAAAATACTTTCTAATACTTCTGAAATTTCTTCTTCTTTATAATGAATAACTTTACAATTTGAATTACCAGTAATCATGGCTGAAACTTTCTTACCTTCTAATTGACGATAGAGACAGAAAATTTTTTTATTTAACTTTTCAGCATAAGCAATCTCATATCCAACTCCCAAACTTGGGTTAGTAACTTCGGCAACAATAACATCCGATTTTTCTATTAAATCAATATCACGTTTATAAATATATTCATCTTTATTATTATCTTCTAGGGATAATAAATTCTCATTCCCAACATGTTCCGTCAATACCTCACCATATTCCTTCAAATTATCAATTATCTTTTTGTATACAATTGAATCATCTCTACCTCCACGTATAGAACCAGCAAAATATATCTTCATAAATTATTTTCCCCGGAAGTGAGTTTTTAGATTGTTAAATTTTCGACTTTTCTTTTATATATTTAATAATTCTTCTTCTAAACATTCTTCTACCTGTACTTGTCTTTAAATATTTTTCTCTCCTTTTAGCATCATCTTCATTTAAACATGCTTCATAGTATATAATTTTCCATGGTACATATTTTTTAGTCGAAAAATTTAACCCTTGATTATGTTCTTTAAATCTACGCTTAAGATCTTTAGTATAACCAAAGTAATGTCCATCATATTTATCACTTTCTAAACAATATACATAGAACATAATCTATCTAAAAATCTACTTCCGGGTTTCTCTTAATATCTTATCCATTTTAATTGCCAACTTAACCATATCTTTTTCTTTCTTTCCACGAGTAGTTTCAGAATAAGTTCCAAGACGAATTCCTGATGGATCCATTGGTCCTCTTGGGTCTCCTGGAATAGTATTCATATTTACGATTATTCCTGCTTTTTCAAGTTTAGCGCTTGCGTCTTTACCAGGGATTCCCTTTCCTTCCATCCATGTATCCATAAGAATAAGGTGTGAATCTGTACCTCCTGAAATTATATGCCAACCAAGCTTTTGTAATTCTTTTGCAAGAACTCTCGCATTTTTGACTACTTGTTTAGCATACTGTTTGAAAGATGGCTTCATATCTTCCAACAAAGCAACAGCAACAGCTGCAATATTATTTTCATGAGGTCCTCCGAATAGTCCTGGTATAATTGTTTTATCTATTTTTTTATCAAAACCTCTTTCGTCTTTTTTCACAAAAATTATTGCTTGCCTTGGTCCACGAAGAGACTTATGAGTAGTTGTCATAACTGTATCAGCATAATGGAATGGTGATGGATAAGCTCCACCAGCAACAAGTCCTGCAAAGTGAGACATATCAACATGAAGAAGAGCTCCACAAGCATCTGCTATTTCTCTAAACTTTTTAAAATCAACAGCTCTTGGATAAGCAGTAAAACCACAGACAATAATATCTGGTTTTTCGGCTATAGCTAATTTCTTTAGCGCATCGTAATCAATAACTTCTGTTTTTGAATCAAGTTCAAATTGAATAGGTTTCCAAATTTTACCTGTCATAGAAGCTGGATGTCCGTGAGTTAAATGTCCACCAGAAGATAATTTCATTCCCATAATCTTTCCTCCTAATGGAACGAGAGCAGAATAAATTGCAAAGTTTGCTGGGCTACCAGAAAGAGGTTGAACATTTGCATGCCATTCATTTTTATTTAATTTAAAAAGTTTGAGAGCACGATCAATACAAAGAAGTTCTACTTTATCTATAACCTGATTTCCACCATAATATCTTCTTCCTGGATAACCTTCAGAATATTTATTCGTAAGTTTAGAACCTAAAGCTTTCAAGACATCATCGGAAACAATATTTTCAGAAGCAATTAAGTTGATGACGCTCTTTTGTCTTTTCTCTTCTTCTTTTATAAGTTTTTCTATTTGTTTATCTTTCATTCGAGTAAAATTTCATCTAATCCATGTTTACCAAAAAAGTAATATGCCAATAGACAAAATATATTATTTATAATTATTAAGAAGAAGAATTCGTTAGATCATAGTATTTATATAAGCTAAATTGTTAACTGCTTAATTTTAACATATTTGGCAAAAAACAAGAAAAGGATATAATGTTAAACATGAATAAACTAGAAGATCTCAATCATCATAAAACAAGCATTAGGGGTGGAGGCGAAGTAATTATACTTGATACAGGAGCTGTTATTGGACCAGAATCTAGTGCTATGTTACAAGCCCTTCATTCAAGGTCAACAGGGGGATTAGAAGGTCACTTAAAAATACTAGCGGATAAAGGACCAGATAATTTCATGAAGAATTTCTATGTCGGATATGGACATAAATCAATTGGAGATTGTGGTTCTACATCAATCTTTGTAGAAGGAGTATCTATGCTCACAGCAAAAGCTATACAAGACTGGCCATTATATTCTGGGCAAGAATCTTCTACTCGTTATATAGATTTTCAAATTCAGCCATTTAAAAATCCAGCAGAAACTAAAGAGGGAGAAGAAATTCTTGAAGGTTGGAGGAAATTTTATAGCGAATCATTGGAACCAACAAAAGATCACCTTAAAAAAAGATTCCCTAAGGGCGAAGCTGAGTCTGAAAGTATCTACAATAAAGCTATAAGCGCTAGAGCTTTTGATACATTGCGTGGATTTTTACCTGCTGGTTCTACAACAAATCTTGCTTGGCATACCAATCTCCGCCAGGCAGCAGATAAAATTGCTATTTTGAGACATTCCCCCATTAAAGAAATCAGAAATGTGGCAAACGCAATTGAAGAAACTTTAAAAAAAGCGTATCCAAATTCATTTAATCATGAAATATTTGAAACAACCGAAAACTACAATGAATTCTGGATGAGAGATGATTATTATTATCACAATCCCAAATGTCCTGATTTTGAAATGACTAATAATTCTATAAATGTAAATCTCTTAAAGAGAGACATCCTCGAGAAGAGACCGATAAAAACAGAATTACCTAAATACCTGGCTGAGGCTGGAACTTTGCAGTTTGAGTTTCTATTAGATTTTGGTTCTTGGCGTGATCTACAAAGACATCGCTCAATAATACAGAGAATGCCACTCTTAACAACAGAGCTTGGTTTTGAAGACTGGTATTTAGATGAATTACCTCTTGAAATAAGGCCAACAGCTGAACAGCTCTTGAAAACCCAAGCGGGAAAAATAAGTAAGTTAAAAATATCAAAAGAAGAAAAACAGTATTATGTCCCAATGGGATACAAAATTTCAAATAGAATAACTGGTGGATTACCTGGTCTTGTTTATATAGCTGAATTACGAGCAACTAGATTTGTTCATCCTACTCTCAGAAAAAGAGCAAAACAAATAGCAGATAAATTATCTAATACTTTCAGTAAAAACGGTCTCATCCTTCACATAGATGAAGAAATTGACCGTTTCGATATTAAACGAGGAGAACAAGATATATTTCTTAAATAATTAAAAAATCCGCTTCAAGCGGATTTTTGTTTTTAGATTTTATTTAATATTTCATCTACTTGTTTATATAATTCTTCAAAAGTTCCGTCATTATTAAAGACATAATCTGCTATTGAAATACATTTGGATAAATTCTGTTTATTTGGATCATCTGATTCCATTTCAACTTTTTCCTGCTCAATAAATTTTTCAAAACTCACATTATCACTTTGTGCATTTTTCCTTTCCTGAACCCGGTTATATCTTGTTTTTTGTTCGGCATTTATAGCAAACAAAAAGAACTTCCCTTTCTTTTTGAGAGATTCGATTTCGCCGACAGTTCTTAGACTTTCTAAGACACAGTTTTGATCAGAATTTTGAGCCATCTTAAAAAGTTCTTCAGCAACATAACTCGGCCCATGATTTTTTCTAAGATCATTGGCAACTAAGACCATATTATCTCTTGTTATTGGGAGTCCTCTTTTCTCTATTTCTTTGTTTATAACATCCTCTCGCGCAGAAAAATGAATGAACCCCTTACTCTTTACAAGATAATCAACAATGGTTCCCTTTCCAGCACCAAGTGTTCCAGTTATTCCAATAATTATTTTATTATTCATAGTTGTATTTTTAAAAATTAAAATTTTGGTATATTACTTCCCCACATCTCTTCTAAGTAACTTTTACCATTGATATTGTGACAATCCACATCAGGGGTTGATAATAGAATTCTGGTAATTGCCTCATTGGTGACATCGTTGGTCATGGATTTTGCGTTATTATTTGCTTTACTTTCTACTACTGAATTTTTATAAATAACTTTTTTAATACCAGCTTGAATAATATGCTTTAGACAATTTTCGCAAGGAGCATAAAGAGAGTACATAACTGATTTTTCTAAATCTCTCTTTGCAAATAATATAGCATTCATTTCAGCATGAATAACTAGATGATATTTAATTGGTCTTTCTTGTGACATCTTTGTTTCATCACAACCACCAATAAAACCATTATAACCAAAAGAGATAGGCCTATTTTTATTATCAACAATCAAACAACCCGTTTTAGTAGATGGATCTTTTGATCTCTTCGCTACTTGCTCTGCAATACCAATAAAATATTGATCCCAAGAAGGTCTTTCGTCTTTTTTATTTTCTTCCATAAATAAATTATACTACTTAATAATAAAATTATCTAATAACAAAAAATCCCAATATCATGCCCACAAAATTTAGAATTGTGTGTGATATTGAGATCATTATTAAATTTGGATATTTATAATACATCCAAGCAAAACCGATTCCAGCAATAAAGGTAAACGGTAAAACAAAAGTTGCGTTTATATAAATAATATGGATTAAAGCAAAAATACAAGCATTCAATCCTATTATAAAAACAGGATTTTTAAATGCTCGACAAAGCATGTTCATGAGTATTCCTCTTAATGCTAATTCTTGTAAAACACTTATGGGAATAAAAAGTAAGAGAAACTTAGCATCGTGCCACCATCCAGTCATTGGAATATAATTTGAAATTTTGAAAAGCCAGAATAAAAATCCAACACTTGCAATTGTAAATAAAAGATACGGAATCCAGTCTTTCATAAAGTCCCCATGAACTCCTAAATCTTGATGCGTCCATCTAGCTTTTCTAACTATTCCGTAAAGCATCGCGCAAACGATTACTAAAACTAAAATACGAAAACTTCCCGGAATAACTTTAAAATATAAAAGTAATATCGGTATAATAAATAGATAGAGTATTTGTACCCAAACTAATTCTTTCTGTTTTTTAGAATCCCCCACTTCTTCAACATCCATCTTTTAATTATACTAAAAAATGGACAGGCTTCAAAATTTTTGTTTTATTCGTATCTTAAGGCCTCAATAGGATTTAAGTTTGCCGCTTTATGAGCTGGATAGTAACCGAAGACAATTCCAATTAGAGCTGAGACTCCGAAAGCAAGTAATACAGAAGGAATCGAAACTTGAGCATCTATAATATCAAAGAATGATACTCCAAATGAGATTAGCCACCCTAAAATTACCCCCAGAACCCCTCCAATAAAAGTAAGTATGGTTGCTTCAACAATAAATTGTCTGTTTATATCCTTTTTCTTTGCTCCAATAGCTTTACGAAGACCAATTTCTTTAGTTCTCTCGGTCACAGTTGTGAGCATCATATTCATAATTCCTATTCCTCCAACAAGAAGTGATATTCCCGCGATAGCTGCTAATAGCGTCGTAAATGTACTGGCGATGTCTGAAACCGTCGCTATCATGTCTGATTGGTTCATTGTTGTGAAATCTGCAGTATCAGTAGTCTTATCGTGCAAGGCGAGCAATAAAGTCGTCACATCTTCTTGAACCTGAGTGGAATCTTCCGATGTTAAAGCTGATATATAAATTCCTGATAGATATTTATTCCCTGTAAGATATCTCTGTGCTGTTGTATAAGGAATGTAAACGACATCATCACTGTTGGTCATACCAGAACCTCCCTTTTCCGCAGCTATTCCTATTACTTTATATTCAACACCTGAAATTTTTATTTTCTCACCAATAACATCAGTCGCACCCTCTCCAAATAAATCATCTCTCGTCGTAGATCCTAGGACTGCCACCTTAGAACTTTTTTCAACATTTTGATCTGTTATAAATGAACCCTCAGCAATTTCAATATTTCTAATTGTCGAATAAGATGACTCAGTTCCCGTTATACTAGTATTTGTGTTTTCTCCAGTAGAGACAACTTGCTGTTGGGAAGAAACAACACGAGCAATTCCTGAAACATTTGAAATCTGTGAAGATATTTTAGTTGCATCTTCTAATGTTAGAGACTGAGCTCCTCCACGAGAAGCTGATGGTCCACCCCCGAAAGTTCTTTGAGCACCAGGAGAAACAATAATAAGGTTAGCACCCATTGATTCGATACTAGATGAAACAGAATTTGATGCTCCTTGTCCGATGGCTACCATGGCTATAACGGAAGCAATACCAATAACAATACCGAGCATTGTTAATCCTGTTCTTACTTTGTTAGCTTTTAAAGCTGAAAAAGTTTCTTTTAATATATCTTGTGTTTTCATAATATTTTAAGCTTGAGCTATTCTCTTTTTATGACCTAGAGGATTTTCTGATAATAGACCGTCACGAATAAATAAAATTCTATCCGCATGTTCAGCAACATCAGGCTCATGAGTAATAAGAATTATTGTCCTTCCATATTCTTTATTTAATCTTTGAAAAGTAGCTAGAACAATATCTCCAGTTTTAGTATCCAAGTTTCCAGTTGGTTCATCAGCTAAAATTATTGATGGATTATTTACCAAAGCACGAGCAATAGCTACACGTTGAATTTGTCCTCCAGATAATTGATTTGATAAATGTCCAAAATGTGTTTCATCTAACCCGGCTTCTTTTAAAACTTCTCTTGCCCTTTTTTCTCTTTCACCTTCAGGAACTCCATCATAGATGAGAGGTAGTGTGACATTTCTCATTACTGTCGTACGTGGTAAAAGATTGAAGGATTGAAAGACGAATCCAATATTATTTTTTCTTATATCAGCAAGTTCATCATCTGACAAAGTAGACATATCTTTACCATCTAGGAAATAAGTTCCACTTGTAGGGGTATCCAATGCCCCTAGAATATGCATCAGAGTTGATTTACCAGAACCAGAAGGTCCCATTATTGCCACGAACTCACCTTTCTTAACAGAAAAAGTAATTCCTTTTAGCGCTTGAAATGGCTCACCTCCCGAATCATAAGTTTTTGTTATATCTTTTATTTCAATCATCATAAATTTAGATTAATGCATTATTCCTCCTATAGCTGAGCCACCCATGGAAGGACCACCCCCCATACCGCCTATATTAGTAGTAGATTTAGTAGATGAACTAGAAGTACTTGTACCAGTAGTTGTTTTTAAAATAATTTGATCTCCCTCATTTAATCCTGAAACAATTTCAGTCAAAGTATCATCTGTAATACCTACAGTTACTTGCTTTCTAATAGGAGAAACAGAAGATGTCGCTCCTTGTTGACTTTCAGAACTCATTAACGGAGTTTCAAACATTTCAACATAAGAAGTTCCATTTTTAGTTTTTACAGCACTACTTGATACTGTTAAAATATCTTGTTTTGAATTTGTCGTAATTTCTACGTTAACACTCATACCTGCTTTAATTCTGTTATCATCTTTATCTAAAGCAATTGTTACATCATAGGTAACAACACCAGAACTTACAGTTCCAACTGAATCCATTTCAGCTACAGTTCCATCAATAGATAAACCGTCAACAGCATCGAAAGTTAAAACTGCTTTTTGACCTAATTGTATAGAAGCAATATCAACTTCGTTAAATGAAATAGTTGCCACTTTTTGTTCTGTAATTATAGAACCAACACTAGAACCAGATGATTCACCTACTTTGGCTGTAAAAGAAGCAATTATTCCATCAAATGGAGCATACAAGAAACAGTCATTATAAGCATCCTGTTTTGTTTGAACTGTTAATTGAGCTGAGCGAATATCTAATTCATCAGCTCCTGCTTTTGTTTCAGCTAAAGATTGCTCACTTTCTTCTATACCATTAGAAATTGAGAGCAAACTATTTACGTAACCGTTTGAAGTACTGAGCCATGATGTTATATCTGTTCTAGCAGAAGATGCAGTTGTGCTACTATTTGCTCCTTCTTCTAGTGAGTTAACAGCATAGTTGAAAGCTGTTTCTGTACTTTTTACAGCACTCGCAACAACTACTGACGAATCATAAGCTTTATCTATTAATTCTTTTATTTTCTCATTAGAATCAGTTCTAGATAATGTTTTATAAGTTTTGACTAAATCATCTAAACTTTTTTTAGCGTTATAAAAATTATTTTCAGCGATAGAAACTTTTCCTTTACCTGTATTATCTAAATCAGAAATATTTTTATATCCTAGATAACCATCACTACCATAAAGATCTTCCATACCATTTAAAAGGTCAGTCGTATCGGTTATATAAGAAGAAACTTTATTCCAACCGCTATCATAAGACACCTTAAGAGAATTTTCTTCTTTAAGGAGATCAAGAGAATCAACTGTTGTTAAATCTTCTAGAGAAAGTTTTGCATTATCAAGAGCAGCTTTAGCACTTCTAGAATCCACACTCATAAGAAGTTTTCCTTTCTTAACTACATCTCCAGCCTTTACTCCAACATAAGTGACATCTCCAGAAGCCTTAGGACTAAGAGTAATCGTATCAGAAGCTTCTATTTGACCTGTTCCAGTAACAGTAGTTGTTATACTACCCTTTTTAACAACTTCCGTAATATAACGAGTTTCTGTACCAGAACTATTTCTAAATATAAAATAAGCACCAACAACTATGACGACGAGAATTATTATACTTATTATCTTATGGGTTAAAATGAACGTTTTTATTTTTTGAATCATATTTTTATTTAATTAATTTTATTGATTAAACATCATTGGCATTTCTAGAGGAACCGGAAGAAATCTTATTAGTTTTGCTTCAATCTGACCAGATGAATTTGGAGATCCTATGACTACAACATGATCATCTACTTTTAATTGATTTTCATCTATACTATCTTTAGCTTTACGAATTTCTGTTCCTTCACCTATTAAAACAGATTTTTCTGTATTATCTTTCTCGTCAAGCACAATAATAGTTGGCAAACTAACTTTTATAATTTTTCCTATTGCTCCGTGAGCATTTGGTAAATTTCCAAAATTTCCAAACTCGCCACGCATCATTCCTGGTCCCATATTTGGAAAACCAAAATTTTGAGAATAATTTTCTCCCCAATCATGTCCGAAGGATGCTTTTCTAAAACCAGCAATCATTCCAGCTTGAAATGCTAAAAAAATGATGGCCAAGATTCCCAGAATACAAATAAATGTTTTAAATTTTTTTGACTCTAGAACTTTTTTTATTTTAATTTTGAATTCGTTATTATTCATATTATTTTATTTATGCTATTGATCTAGCCTTAAATTGATAAGAAACACGTTGTATCGAAATAAACAAGACAAACAATAACAAACACGAAATTACGAGACTTGCAATTGGTAATGAATCAGCAAGAGAAAGTACATATTCCTTCCAATACGTAGCAATCACACCACTATCTGAAAATGCTAAAGAAAGATAATCATAGAAACCTAACTTACTAGATTGTTCTATGAGACTTTTGATAGATAAAACACTTCCAGACAATGATAAGACGCTCAAACTCAAATATCCAAATCTCTTCAATTTGGTTATCTGAGTACTTTTGTGTTCAATAGTATTAAAAATATTCTCCGAGAGTCGACTTTCTGGACAATATTCTGCTTCTTGAAACAATTTGTGTAAATTCTTTTCCACGTTCATATATACGATTAATTAGTAATATTGGTGCAAAATAGACGATATCTCCCAATGAGAATCAGGGGGTCCTTTCCTCCAACATTTCCTTTAGTTTCATCAGCGCTCGACGATGCTGGCTTTTAACAGTATTTAACGGTTTATTCAAAAGTTGTCCTATTTCATTAAATGTCATATCTTCTTGATAATAGAGAATTAGGACTTCTCGATAGGAAGGCGATATTTTGTCTAAGAGACTATTTAATAGATTTTTATCTTCAAGTTTAATCAGAGCTTCATCGGGCAAAACTGCCTCGTCTTCTATATTAGATTCGTAAGATTCTTCTTCCTTATCAAAGGATGAATATAATAAAACTTTTTTCTTTCTTAAATAATCGGTGATAGTATTACGAGTAATAGTAAAAACCCACGTTTTAAAACTTGCACGATTACTATCAAATTTATTTAAATTTTTCCAAACTTTTATAAAAATGTCTTGAACTAAATCTTCTGCAGAATCTTTGCCAACAAAACGAACAGTAAAGTTATAGATCGGAGTAGTATATTTATTTATCAGCCCTTTAAAAGCATCTCCGTCACCGGCGAGATATTTCTCTATTAAAAAATTATCATTTTCTTCCATTTTTATAATGTGCTTTTAAATTTAAAACAAAACGACTTTATTTTTTCTATTGTAGTGCGGATGGCTTTCAACAACAGAACAAATATGATTTACATATCGAGACATTGCAAACAAAAGGCTAGATAATCTATTCATATATGATATAGTTCCATTTCCAATAATCCTACTTCCTTCATCTGCTACTGATATAACTCTACGTTCAGATTTGCGAGCAAGAGTTCGAGCGAAATCTAAACTAGCACCGACAATACTTCCACCCGAAATTGTAAATGATTTGATAGGAGGTAATATCTCCCCTATTTTATTTATGACACTTTCAATCTTTATTAATTCTTTTTCGCTAACAGACATTTTTGATCCCCCAAGCTCTGCCTGAATTATAAAAAGATTTTGTTGTACCTCTTCCAAAATATGACTATACAAAATTTTTTTATTATCAGATTTCAAAATAACCTTATCATTGTCAGAACATACTTTAATTATTCCCAAATAAGCATTTAACTCATCAACTGAACCGAGAGCTTCCACCAAAATAGAACTTTTGGAAATCCGTCCTTGTTTGCAATCAAAAAGAGTGGTGGTTCCGTTATCTCCAAAACCAGTATATAGGATATTCTTATTTTTTTTGAGATGACTCCCGTCTTTTTTCATATTTCAAAGTATAACACGCTTTAATTCTAAACAGAATATTGTTACCTAAAAGATTGATTATTCTAGAGGATATGATAGTATAAACATTAATTAATTGTTCTATTGTTTAACCTTTTAATTCCAAACAAAATGAGAGATCTTCCTAATTTCAAACAGGTAAAAAGAAGAAATTCAAAATCAACGCCAAAGCAAAAAAGAAGAAGAAAATTGCGAACGGCTAATTTTATACAAAACAATTTGACCGGTCTCAGGGAAATTAAAGACAAAAAGAATAAAGAAAAAGAAGTGAGGAAAGGAAAACAACAATCCAGCAAGCAGATACTTCTGGTGGCATAACAAATATAAAAGAGGGCATCTTAAGCCCTCTTTTTTTATTGCCAAATTATTCCGTTGTTACTCCATCAAATTCAGCTTCGTTGCTTGCTGCTTCTTGTTTAGTTGCGCGAACAATACCGTCTTTATGATGAGCTGGAGAATAAATTGTATAAAGTTTTAATCCATCATTTCCAGCTATGACATTATGGTCTGCTCCACAAGGAACGATAACAGCATCACCATCAGAAACATCATAAGTTGTTTCATTAATAATTACTTTTCCTGTTCCCTTTTCAAAACGGAAGAATTGATCATTATCAGGATGAACTTCCATTCCAATTTCTTCATTTGGTAATAGGCTCATAAGAACGAGCTGGCAATGCTCCCCTGAATATAAAACCTTACGAAAATTATCATTTGCGACAGTTAATTTTTCGATATTATCTTTGTATCCTTTTTTCATATATTTTTAATTATGCTAAAGCACAATTTAATTAATTGTTAATTACAATACAATTATAGCATTTTATAAAAAAATCAACGATTAGACACAAAAAAAATCAGATATTGCAATAGCAATATCTGATTGATTTTAAGATTGTTGTCTTTAATAACTGACCACTGATTCTCTGATCAACTGAAGACTTTTACAAACGTTGTCGTGAATGATTTCTTCATCTTCTTCCTCATTAAGAACATCTTCAAGAGAAATACCCATTTTATCACACAATTCAAGGTACCTGTCTGAAATTTCCTTTATGAACTCTTCAGAAAAGAACGGCATGACGTCATCTTTATTACCGTTGAAGCCCTGATCAATGAGCCACTGACGTAAGAACTCTTTTGAAAGAGCTCTTGGGTCCTCTCCTTTTTCAAAAGCTTCTTCATAAGAATCTTTATACCAATACCTGGATGAATCAGGAGTGTGAATTTCATCGATAAGGTAAATAATCCCGTTTTTGATTCCAAATTCATATTTGGTATCAACGAGAATCAGCCCGAGATGATCAGCCATTTCCTCTCCTCTTTTGAAAAGATCAATAGCTTTATCGTGGATGTAACTCCACTGTCCTTCAGTAGCAAGTCCAGAATCAACAATTTCTTTGGAAGAAATGTCCCTGTCGTGGCCCGAACTTTCTTTTGTTGTAGGTGTGACTACAAGGAACGGAAGCTGTTCATTTTTCTTCAATTCAGGTAATTTATACCCCCAGGGATTTTCCAATCCTTTGGATGTAAAATTTTTATAAAAAGACCCGGTGTTGTATGCCCTGACAATTACCTCAATTTTGAACGGTTTGGTTTTTTTCCAAATTGAAAATCTCTGATGTGGAACATCTAAGAGACAATTTGGAATGATATCCTCAGTAGCTCTCATAAAATAAGCAGTCGTCATATTGAGAACTGCCCCTTTGTGAGGAATTTGAGGAGGAAGGACAACGTCAAAGGCGGAAATATCATTAGTAGTTTCTGCTACCATTAAATCTCCGAGATCTGACACGACTCTGACTTTCCCCTCAAATGGGAATCTTTCCTGTCCAGGAAAACGGTAATAACTTTTCTTTTTCATTTCTAAGGAATTATTGGTTTAACATTCAATTTTAAGCTCACATTACGACAAATTGATAGAAAAGTCAAATTAAAACATCAATTGACAAAAACATCTATAGTCTCTAGAATGACATTAATAAATATAGTTATTTAAAATAAACACAATAGAAACAAATAAATCAGACCGTCATGGAAGAAGAAAATTTATCCTTACCCGGAAATCCTCGGTATCAACCTGAAGATTTAAAACCTATTTTTGGTTATGATAACCTCTACAAACCTTGGGGAGAAATAGAACTCGCCAAGTTGGAGGTTATGAAAGAAATCGGAATGATCCCAGCCTCTGTATGGGAAACTCTAACGGATGATCAAACAAAAAAAATCTTGAACATTCGTACAACTAAGACAGATGATATTGAACACAAAATCACTAAACACGATGTCAACGCTCATGTCAGACTGATCAAAGAAATTGTTGACCCCGCCTTGGCTAGATTTGTTCATATGCCTCTAACGAGTTATGACAAAATTGATACAGGAGAAGTCATTAAGTTCCGCCGAGCTTTTGTTCAAATTATTGCGCCCAAAATTGAAACTCTCATCAGAGAACTTGCTTTGCTCACTAAAACCTTTGCTGGAGAACTACAAATTGGACGTACCCATGGACAACATGCAATACCAATTACTGTCGGTTTTTGGTTCGCCACCATACTTTATCGGGTGACTTACAATTACCTTAAAATGTGTGAATTCACTTCTTGCTTGTGCGGTAAAATTTCTGGAGCAACAGGAACTTATAACGCTCAGGTTGCTTTGGGTTTTGAAAAGTTTGAGGACAAGGAAACTTTTGAAAAAAAGGTTCTCAGAAAACTCAATCTAAACCCAGCAATGATCAGCACGCAGATTTTAATGCCTGAGCAAGTCTCTTATTTTCTTTTCAGTGCTGTTATGATGTCTGCTTCCTTAGGTCAACTTGGCCGTGATGGAAGACAGTTGATGAGGACAGAAATTAATGAAATAACCGAGAGCTTTATGAAAGGTCAGGTTGGTTCATCAACGATGGCTCATAAACGTAATCCGATAAACTTCGAGAATACTGAAGGTATGTGGCTCAAGAACAAAAATGAATTTGGGAAAGTTCTTGATACTCTTATCAGTGAACATCAACGAGACCTTGTGAATAGTTCAATAAAAAGAGATTTCCCAATTATTCTTGTCAATCTCACATATCAACTCAATACGTTATTAAGGGTTGATAAAAATGACGAAGAAAGAGCTACCTTCATCAAAAGAATAAAGGTAAACAAAGAAAAATTGGAAAACAATTTTAAAATGGACGCTAACTATATAATGGCTGAACCAATATATATTAGTTTACAACTTGCAGGATATCCTGGTGATGCTCATCGCCTTGTCAATGAAACATTGATGTCTGTCGCTGAAGAGTTTAAATGCTCTCTTACTGACGCCTTGATGAAACAAGCGGATAAAGATGAAAAATTGGCTGATGTAATCGCTACTATCCCTTCCGAAATTATGGAGTTAATTCGTCAACCAGAAAAATACACTGGAAAAGCCGAAAAAAAGGCAAATGAAATTGCAGATTGGGCTTTATATCAAATCGCGATTTCTTAAAATTTCTATTGAAAAACAAAAATCGCTTGCGAGTTTCGCAAGCGGTTTTTTAATGTTACATAGGACTAAAATCTGGCAGTAAACTTAAGCATAAACCCATTAGGAACGATAGCTAATGAGGTGCTATATTCTATCGGAGGAGGAGAAGAAATTCTTTCCATTTTTTTCTCTTTAATTATCTTCCTGTATTGGAAAGGCATTTTTTCATTCATAGCAACAACTCCCGTAAGACAACTACCAGCGAAAGCGCCAAAGAAAGTGAAAGTAAGATCCCATGGATCAAACATTTCCCCTTCAACAAAATAGTCCCACGATTCTTTACCAGTACCAGCAACAAAGCCGAGTAGTACCGAATATCCAAGGGATTTCCCAAAACTTTTAGAGATGGGAAGAGTGATAGCGGTAGTGACTGTACCTATTCCGAAACCAACCCCTGTATGATACATCTTATCTATGCCTATTTGCTGAGCTGAGCACAAAAGAGGCATCGACAACAGAAATAAAAACACTAGCTTTTTCATTCTAAGGAATTATTGGTTTAACATTCAATTTTAAGCTCACATTACAATAAAGACACAAACAAGTCAAACAAAAAAGCCCTCAGATGAGGGCTTTTTATTATGTCTAATTATTTCTTCTTTTTAGCAACTACTTTTTTAGCAACTGCTTTTACTGGAGCTTTAGCTACAACAGCTTTCTTTGCTACAACCTTAACTTCTGGTACTTTTTTTACTTCTACTTTTGGTTGAACAAATTTATCCATTGCATTTATTAAACGATCAAGCTTTGAGTTCATTTCTCCTAACTGTTTAGCCATATCGTTTGAAACTGGTGCTGGCTTAGCAAAATTAGATTCTTGAGGTCTTCCACCAAAATCTCTTTTTGGTCCACGATCTCCGAAATCTCTACGTCCGCCTCTGTCATCATCTCTTCTCTTTCCTGCAAAACATTCGTTACAGTAGATTGGCTTATCTCCTGATGGACGGAAAGGAACCTCACACTCTTTGTGACATTCATCACAAACAGCTTTATGCATAGTTACTTCTCCTCTATCACTAGGACCTCCTCTAAAACTAGGTCTGCCTCCTCCTCTATTATTGCCTCCTCTAAAACCTCCACTTCTTCTATCGTCTCTTTGAAAATTTCCCATAGATTATTTTTTGTTACTTACCATCTCAAGGTAAGTTATTATGATTATAATGTGAGTCTATCCTTTTTGACCCCAAAAAGCAAACTCTTACTACTATTTTGTCTTTTAATTTTTTATTTGATCTATAACTTCATTTACAGTACTTCCCTTTTTATATGTAGGTAATTTGTCTTTATTACTCTCCCATTCCTTCTGTAATTTATCCAAAATTCTCCATGCCTCCACTACTTCGTCTCTTGTTGTAAATAAACTTTGGTCAGAATTTATTGCGTTAAATAATACTTGTTCATAGGCCTCAGGTAAAACATCATAGTATTCTTTGTATTTAAAACTAAGATTGTGTTCACTTACACGATGCTCATAACCAGGACGCTTTGCCCACATGTTGAATTGAATCTCTTCCTGTGGCTGAAGTTGTAACAATAGTTCGTTTGATTCATGATCTTTTTCTTTTTTATATAGAATTTTGATTTCAGTAAACTTTTTATCTAAAGCTTTACCTGTTGTTAGGGTTATCGGCACACCTTTCCATTTTTTATCTTTTGACTCAAGTTTTATAGAGGCAAAGGTCTCAACTAGACTTGCTTGATTATTAACTTCATCAAGATATCCTTCGTATTGAGCACGTTTTACATCCTTCTTTATATTTTTAATCCTCAATTTCTTCAAGGCTTTTAATCGGAGAGATGGAACTTCATTAAACTTGTCATCCTCTGGCAAATCCATAAGAATAATAGCGAGTAGTTGCATCAAGTGTCCTTGGATAATATCTCGAAGAGCTCCTGTTTGTTCATAAAAATTAGCTCGCCCTTCTATCCCAATTGCTTCACTCATAATAATCTCAATACTTTCAATAAATTTATTATTCCAAGTTTTTTTGAAAAGTGAATTACCGTCTCGAAAAACAATAATATTTTGAGCTGTTTCCTTGGCCATGTAGTGATCTACTCGATAAACTTGAGTGGGCAAAAAATATTGGTCCGTATGGTGTGCCAAGTCTTTTGCATTTTCTAAATTAAGTCCAAAAGGTTTTTCAAGAAGTAATTTCGTTTCTTTCATTTTAGATAAACCAGATTCTCCCAAAAATTCAATAATCGATTTAGAAACTTGTGGAGGAACTGACAAATAGAATAGCTTTTGAACAGATGGTCCCATTTTTTCTTCAAGTTCTTTTATATGTTCACCCAGCTTTTTATAATCATCAATATTTGCAACATCTATTTGTTTCAAACTCATGTGACTATTCAAATATTCTTTATTAGAAGTATTTTTTAATAAAGAATCTACTGTAATATTTGATTGGCGGGTAAGTCCAATTATATGAAACTCTGGTGGCATCATTTCAGCTTTTGCGATAGCTCCAATTGCAGGTAATAAATATCTCTTGGCTAAATCGCCAGAGACTCCAAAGATTATAAGAATTGTAGGTTTATTGTTATTCATTTATTTTTCTCCGTTTATTTTGTGACCACCGAAAGCATTACGCATTGAGGCAAGTAATTTAGTCGCAAAATTTACTTTGCCTTTCTGTGAATCAAGTCTGACATCGAAAGAAGCTTGTATTGATGGTGTTTCAATATTAAATTCTTTTGCTACTTCGAGAGCCCAACGTGCCTCTCCTGATTCAGCAACCACACCAGTAATGTTTTCTTGATTTGGATTTTCCTTTACAGCATCTCTGGTAAGTTCATTCAACCAAGAAGTAATAACACTATGATGTTGCCAAACTTCTCCAGCTTTATACAAATCTAAATCTTTATATGGACCTTCTTTTAATAATCTATAACCCTCAGCAAGACTTTCCATCATACCATATTCAATAGCGTTGTGAACCATTTTTACATAATGACCAGAACCACTTTCTCCAAAATATTGATACATTCCTTCTGGAGCAACTAGTGTCTTAAGAGCTTCTTCAATCATTTCAAATGAAGCTTTATCTCCACCCACCATTATTGAAAAGCCATTTTGATAACCCCAAACTCCTCCACTTGTACCAGCATCAAGCATAACAGAACCTTGTTCTCCAACCATCTTAGATCTTCTCTGTGTATCTCTAAATTTAGAATTTCCACCATCAATAAGAATACTTCCTTTTGGAATCAACTTCAGCCAGACTTCAAGCTCACTATCAACTACATCAGATGGAATCATTAACCAAATTATCACTTGATCATTACCGAAAGCAGAAACAACTTCTTCTTTAGAATAAGCACCAATCATTCCTAAACCTTTCATTTCATCGACAAGACCACTGCTTCTATTGTTAGCGATAACTGTATGACCTCCCTCGTGGAGTTTGCGAGCTATTTGTGAACCCATTCTACCCAAACCTGCAATTGCTATTTTCATCCCGTTTAGAAGCAGGTCTCGGTCGTTATTTCACTAACAAACCTATATCTGCTTAAATTAATTTTATAATGATTACTGATACCTCTTTACTTTATCCCGTGACCGAGGCTTCTAACGGGATTCATCTTTATTTATTGTTTATTAAAAATAATTTTATTTTTTATAATCCGTAAAAATTGTCAGCGATGGAACTTTTTTTAATATCTGAGATGGTTGTACATCAAGTGGTATATCCTTTTGAAGATTTTCTAAGACTTCCCATTTCTCCTCTCCTTGAGCAAAGACAACTGCCTCATCTAATTGTTCTATTGCTTTAAACGTCATCGTAATTCTAGAATATGTTGGAGTAATATAAGTATCAGCTAACTCCTGACTATCCACAGCTTCACTTCCTGGTAAAATCCCAGCTGTATGTCCATCACGACCAATACCAAACAAACCAATCTTATATTCCGCCTCTTCTAATTCTTCTCCGAGTCTTTCACTAAATTTCTTAGTTGTAACAATACGATCATCCCCTGTCAAAGTTGTTATAAGTTTAGCATTTGGAAGATCAAAACCTTTTTGCATTAATTGATACCAATTAGAATCTGGATGACCAACATCTCCATATCTTTCATCCATCAACATTATCGTTAAATCTTTATAAGGATAATCTTGGATAATTTCAGCAATTCTTACAGTAACAGGAATACATGATCCTCCCGAGATAAGAAATAGGACTTTTTTATTTAGTTTTAACTGATTTAAAATAGAAGCGGAAATAAAATCAGCTGCCTCTTCTATTTTGTTCGTCGTAACCATATTCATAAGCTTATTATACACAAAAATTGACCACCCTGAAAATGCTTAATTTTTGGGTTGACAGTTTGGAACAATATTAGAACTTTTTTGTTGACAAAATATAAATAAATTGTAATATTGAGGAAAATTGATTTTCTAAACTCTTAATATAAAAAACATGGATAAAAAAGAAGTTTTAAACAGATTTAACTATGAGCAGTTAAATTCTGAGATTAAATTAGTTAATGATCTTTTGGCTAATTATCTGGAATTAAAGATGGCGGTTAAAGAATCATTGATCGGATATTTTAAAACACAAAAGGTTGGACTTGATGAATTTAAAACATTTAATCTGGAAAGATGGTGTGGAGGAGAAGTAAATCCAACACTCGAAATTGTTGAAGTTGATGGTCGATTCTTGTTTGGAATGACTCACTATGGCATATTGGGGCCTCTTACTTACAAAGAATTTATTTCACATAAGGAAAGATTCCTCTGCGAAATATTGAAATTTTTTGCTGATCCCCAAAAATATTTTGAGAAAAACCACCAACGCTAATCTGCTGATTTGAAGGAGGTGCACAAGTTGCTCCTCCTTTTTTATTTTTAAAGAAGTTTTACTGAGCACCAAGAGCGACTATTTTAATTTAAAATTAATTCTAATAATTCAGGAAATTCTTTTGATTTTAAATGTTTTTCTGTAAAATGTTTTTTGTTTGTAAAAATATGCATTTTAATATTTGGTAATTTTTCTTTAATTACACCTACTGTTTTAATTACACTTTCTTGGTCATCTGTCGAATACATACAATGTAAGTCTGTTCTATCTGTTAGTGATTCATCTATTTCAAAATCAAAATAATCAGATTTGGGATTTAATTCTTTTAAAAATCCTTCTAGGTCTATCCAGGGTGCAACCAAAATAACTTTTTTAGGTTTTAAATCTTTACTCTCAGATAAGTAACGTAATAAAAATCCGCCTCCACAACTGTGACCAGCTAAAATAGTCTCATCTGATATTTCCATTTGATCTAATACTCTTTTATGTTCAGAATATGTGGGATTATACGATTTAGGCATTTCTAAAGACTGACATAAAATATCTTTCCTTGTTAGTTGTTTTTGTATCCAAGGAAACCAATGTGCATTTGATGGTGATGGCCAAATATCCCCAACAACTTCTTCTTTACTTGGAAGCCCGTGAATTAAAATTACTTGTTTCATGTTTATATTATATACGATATTTTAAAAATGTCAGAATACAACGTATCTCATGCGATATAACCTATCACGACTTGGCTGCGAGACTTGGATCGCGAGTACGCTTTTCGAACCTTACAGGTTCAGTACACCTTTTCGTTCCAATTATCATTGGAAAACGAAAAGCTTTTCGAATCCTAGGCGCAAGCAAAGCAGTTTGCTTGCTTCTCCCATCAAAAACTCGCTACACTCGTTTTGCTGCGAGACTAGGATTCGAACCTAGATACACAGTTCCAGAAACTGCGGTCCTACCATTAGACGATCTCGCAATACTTGATATTCATTAGACCTGCCTGCGCAGGCAGGCGATCTCGCAAAATATCAATAACAAAGACATAGTACCATAAAACGCTAAAAAAACAATTGAAAAATAATCAGAATTGGGATACAATAGCCCTTATGAATGACGAAAAAAATAAAGCGGAAGAAATAAAGGCTGAATTTTATCAAGGGATAGAGAAAGTTAATAAGTTTAATCCTTCAGTAACCTTTTATGGTTCAACTCGTATAAAAGAAAGCGACCCTTATTACGAAAAAGTTAGAAATCTAGCTTACAGAATATCTAAAGAACTAGGTTATACTATCATGTCTGGTGGAGGTCCTGGAATAATGGAAGCTGCAAACAAGGGTGGATACGAAGCTGGTGGTAAATCAGTCGGACTTACAATAAAACTCCCTAATGAACAAAAAACTAACCCTTATGTAACAGACGAAATACCATTTCACTTCTTCTTTACAAGACAATCATCAATGTCATATTCAACAGAAGTCTGTGTTTTCTGTCCTGGTGGATTTGGAACATTTAGTGAACTCTTTGAAGTCCTCACTTTACAACAGACAAATAAAATCGGTAGATTCCCTATAATTCTATACGGATCTGATTTCTGGAATCCTATCGATACATCTATAAGAGAAATCCTATTGAAAAAATATGGCACAATAAAAGAAGAAGATGCTGATTTATACGTTATAAAAGACAATGAAGATGAAATATTGGAGATAATTAAAAAAAGTAAAATACGTAACGGTGAAGATTCATTAAAATAAGACAAAAAAATCCCAGATAGAGGTTTCGCCTCTATCTGGGATTTTTGTTTGTTTACTATGTTTATTATTTTTTCTTAGTCTTAATACAAGCTTTAGCAAAAGCGGTAAACAAAGGATGAGGAGAAAGAGGTCTTGATTTAAACTCTGGATGGAATTGTGTACCCAAGAAGAATGGGTGGACACTCTGTGGTAATTCTGCAATTTCACAAAGTTTACCGTCAGGCGACATACCAGAGAAAACAAGTCCTGCTTTTTCTAACGCTTCTTTATAATTATTATTTACTTCATAACGATGACGATGACGCTCTGATATATTCTCGGTCTTATAAGAATCCCTCGCGACACTTCCCTTTTTAAGGACAGCTGGATATGCACCGAGACGCATAGTCGCACCATAATCTTTATTTTTAATTTTCTCTATTTGGTCTTGCATTGTAGCAATAACTGGGTCGGGAGTATTTGGGTCAAGTTCTGTTGAATTAGCTTTCTTTAAACCAAGAACGTTTCTAGCATAAGCAATAGTCATAATCTGCATTCCCAAGCAAAGTCCAAAATAAGGAATCTTATTACGTCTCGCATAATCTGCTGCTAAAATCATACCCTCTGTTCCGCGATTACCGAATCCACCAGGAACTATAATGCCGTCCAAATCATCTAATTCTTTCAACTTTTGTTTGTCTTGCTCATATTTTTCCGAATCAAGCCAAATAACTTTGGCTTTGTAGTTTAGAGCCCATGAAGCATGATTGATGGATTCTATAACTGAAATATAAGTATCCTTGCATGATTTGAAATTAAAATATTTACCAACAATACCAATCTTAACTTCTTTATTAATCTTTTTTATTTTATCTGCCAAGGCGGTCCATTCTTTTAGGTCTTTCTCTTTGGGACGCAAACTCATTGTTCCGAGCAAGGTCGCACCAAGATTTTCTTTTTCAAAATTAACTGGCAAATCATAGATAGAGTAAACGTCTGGAGCAGAAATAATTCTGTCTATTGGTAAACTGCAGACATTACTAATCGTCTTTTTAATATCAAGCGTAGCAGGTTTATCAGAACGACAAATAACGAAGTCGGGATTTAATCCCACTGAATGAAGGTCAGTAATAGCATGTTGAGTTGGTTTTGATTTCTGCTCTCCTAAAAGTACTGGTGTCGGCAAATAACTGACTAAAACAACGAAAACATCTGCAGGATTTTTTGATTTCATCATTCTGGTAGCTTCCAAGAAAGGAAGTAGCTGGTATTCACCAACGGTGCCACCATATTCTATTATAGTGACTTCTGATTGATTCTTTTTCTGACAGGATTCTATTCGTCTTATTATTTCTTTAGGAATATCTGGATAGACTTCAACATCTTCTCCCCCATATTCTAGATTACGTTCACGTCTGATAACTTCGGCATATATTTGACCAGTAGTAATATAATTATCATGAGTACTGACTTGATTAGTAAATCGTTCATAATTACCAAGGTCTTGGTCGGCTTCAACACCGTCTTCACCAACGAAGACTTCGCCATGTTCAGCTGGACGGATTGTACCAGCATCAATATTCACATACATATCACACTTTAAGTTAGCAACCTTATAACCTCGAGATTGCAAAATCTTACCGATAGAAGCGGCAGTGATACCTTTACCTACGGAAGACATTACCCCACCCGCCACAAAAATATATTTACAATTAGATAACTTTTTTTCTTTAAGTTTTTTCTGTTCTTTTCTCATATAAATTATTTTCTTAAATATCTATGGATGGCAAAGTAACTGGAAATGACTCCAATTGTTATACCCGATCCAATCATAATAATAAATAACTGGAAGAAATTAGATTTGTAGTATGTATACAAATTAATTCCAATGAAATCTGTCATTTGATTACCCAACCATATTGATACAGGTATAAATATTAAAATTGTGATTATAGAAGCCACGACACCAACAATAACACCAGAAACTATAAATGGTCCTCGAATGTAGTCACTTCCTGCCCCAACTAGCTTCATGACGTTGATTTCATCTTTAGACATATAAATAATGAGTCTAATTGTGCTATAGGTAATGATAAGAGAAATTAAAACAAGAATGAAAGAAAGGGCAAAACCGAGTTTCTTTGCTCCATTAATAATAGAGGTAAGTCTATCTATGATGACTTTATTTTGATGATAGTCTATCTTATCAATGATAGTTAAATCTCCTTGTGTAATGAAACTGTCGCTTTCAAAATATTTAGAAATACTTTCATATTGGGAAGGATCTTGTGCTCTTATATTAAGAGAAGCTCCAAGTGGGTTGTCGTCGAGCTCATCGAGAGCTTGAAGAGTTAGATAATCACTTGAATGTTTTTCTCGGAAATCATTTAAAGCTTGTTCGGCAGAAGTATAAGTTATATCTTTAATTTCTGGCAAATTTTTCAAAGAATCTTCGAGGTCTAAGATTGATGATTCATCTGCTCCTGAAACGAAATAAACAGTCACATCAACTTTTTCTTTTATATCATTCAAAGATTGATTGAGTCCTGCTTGTATAAATATTAATGAAGTTATAACAAAAAGAGTTATTGTCATGATGACAATACTTGCGACGGAAGTAAAACCACTACGTGAAAAATTGTGAGAACCAGAAATTATTATTCTTTTTAATTTAGTTAAAAACATAGGGCTATTATAACATATATTTACCTTCCTTATCATCTCGAACCACACGACCGTTTTCTAGGGTTATAACACGCTTTTTGACTTGTTCTACAACGGATCGATTGTGGGTGGTTAAGATAACAGTTGTTCCTAAATCATTTATTTTTTTCAAAAGATTAACCACTTCACTTGTATTTATAGGGTCTAGGTTACCTGTTGGCTCATCAGCAATTATCAAATCTGGTTGAGTTATTATGGCACGAGCAATAGCAAGGCGTTGTTTTTCACCACCTGAAAGTTGATGAGGAAAGAGATTGGCTTTAGCAGTAAGGTCAACTAATTCAAGAACACGCGGAACATCTTTCTTGATTTCTTTCTCATCCTTTTCTATCGCTTCCATTGCAAAGGCAATATTTTCATAAACAGTCTTATTTGATAAAAGACGGAAGTCTTGAAAGACTATCCCTATCTTACGGCGTAATTTCATTAAGTTTTTACCTGAAAGTTTATGAATATCGGTTGACTCAAAAAAAACAGTTCCGATTGATGGTTTTTCTTCTGCTAAAATCAATTTTGTTAGTGTAGTTTTACCTGCTCCAGAGTGCCCAACAATGGCCACAAATTCTCCTTGTACGATTGATAGGCTTACTTCTTCTAAAGAAGTGTTACCTTCTGAATATTTTTTTGTAACATTATTAAAATAAATCATCCCGTTCCTAATGATATCACAAACTCTCCTCGGCTTCAATAAATTCTTCTATCGCACCATCTAAAAGAACAGCGTCAACATCACGAATTTCAACTCCAGTACGATGATCTTTAACTAATTTATAAGGATGAAGCACATAAGA